>Ga0126370_10000058_pt1 | contig 32137 bp, 20 predicted proteins | sample PanSoiMetaPlot_3_FD_92586 | JGI IMG/M metagenome (GOLD analysis project Ga0126370, IMG submission 92586) | Tropical forest soil microbial communities from Panama - MetaG Plot_3 | ecosystem: Environmental > Terrestrial > Soil > Tropical forest > Bulk soil | place: Panama | collected 2016-02-17 | reverse complement strand
GGATGGAGGGCAGGCAAGGGTCTATAGCAAAGCGCTGGTCGAGGAGAACGGAGAAGAAATGTTGAAGGCAGGATAGAGTTCCGAGGCGTAGGGTAGGTTTATCCGGTTGGCGGTGAGCCCGGAGCCCGAGCGAAGATCGCACAGCGCAGTCTGCAAAGACAGAGCTGAGCAGGTCGAGCAAGGGTCAGAAGCGAGCTACTGGCCGAGACGAATGGACCCTACACCACCTCGGAACTCTCTTACTTTTTGGCGGCATGAGCCTGCAACCTTCCCGATCAGCTCTCAGCCCTCTCAGCCCTTTCAGCCGCGATATTTTCATTTTGTCATTCCTCGCGAAGCGAGGAATCCACTTTCCGCCGATGGCATCTCGGCGACCGACCGAAAGCAGATTCCTCACGGCTAACGCCGTTCGGAATGACAAAGAGTAAAGTGTCATCCATCCCACCCAACGTTGCACTGGTCACCTCGCATGAGTGACTCCTCTCACCTACTGCCGTGCCGCTCTGGAGTACAATGACGTCGCTCAAGAGTGCTGCGAAGGGAGGCCATGTTCAGCATGGTGCACGCCCGCGCAAGAAGACAGAGCTTCTTATGGCTATCGCTCGTGTTACTTCTGCCCTCGCTGAGTTGCAACCGTACGAGGAGCGACGCTCCTGCGCCATCCCCTGTGGTGACCTTCATCGGCTGGGGGCCAGCGACGCAACGAGAGCTTTCGGTCGATCGGAGCGTATTTGATCAGTTCACCGCTCAGACAGGCATCCGGGTCAACTTCATTCCCGGGCCGGAGTCGATGACCGAGCGTCTCGAACTCTATCAACGCTACCTTGGCTCTAAGTCAAGCACTCCAGACGTTTTCTACATCGACGTAGTCTGGCCCGCCGTACTTGCCGATGAACTCGTAGACCTGAACCAATACCTTGCAAAGGATGCTGCCGACCAGGTGGAAACGCAGGTGCGCAATGACACGGTCAACGGTAAGTTGACCAGCATGCCGTTCAACACCGAATTGGGGGTTCTCTACTATCGCTCCGATCTGCTGCGCAAGTACGGCTATTCGCATCCGCCCAACACGTGGGATGAGCTGGAGCAAATGGCCGCTCGCATTCAGGCCGGCGAGCGTTCCGCCGGAAATCGCGATTTCTGGGGCTACGTGTGGCAGGGCGCCGCCTATGAAGGTCTCACGTGCAATGCTGTGGAGTGGGAGCAGTCGTACGGAGGGGGAGGGATCATCGAGCCCGACGGTTCGATCACGGTGAACAACCCGCGTACCATCCAAGCGCTGCGAAGAGCGCGCCGCTGGATCGGCAGCATTTCGCCGCCGAGCGTCATCGCTTTTAAGGAGCAGGATTCAAGAAACGTACTGCACGTCGGCAACGCAGCTTTCGCGCGCGACTGGCTGTGGAGGCAGTTCAGCGAAGAGCACCTGCTCCCAGCCTCAAGCGCTACATTTGAGGTCGCGCTGATGCCCGCCGGTCCCGCGGGCCGCGCCTCGACGCTGGGCGGGCAATCCCTGGCGGTTTCGAAATACTCCAAGCATCCTGAAGAGGCTGCCGCCCTGATTCGCTACCTGACGAGCCACGACGAGCAACTGATTTTGTGGAAGAAGCACGCCATGCTGCCTACACGGCGCGAGTTCTTCGTAGATCCTCAATATATGCAGGACCGTCCGGGAGTCGCGGAACTGTGGAAGGAACTGGAGGGCACGGCGGTGGCACGTCCGTCAACGGTGGCCGGTTCGCATTACGATGAGGTCTCCCGAGCTTATTTCTCAGCTGTGCACGCAGTGCTCACAGGCGAGGCAGACCCTGAAAAGGCGATGTCTGATTTACAGTCAAAGTTGGAAACAATTACAGGGAAGAGGTCGGGCGCGTCTCGGGGCCAGGTTCACTGAATTAGTTTCTGCGGAGTCATAAACAATTGAATTGGAGCCCGGATTGGGGCAAGTCCGAAGCCACTGAGGAGCTTCAAAGCACCGGTCAATTGCTCAGGCACGCGTTCGTGCTGGTGGGCGGACTGATTCTACTCGGAGCGGCGATCGCCGTCTGGCAAATCAGCGTTATGCGACAGCGGGCGCAGCGATTGTACGATGCCGAACAGCCCGCTCTGGCCGTCTTGATGGCCCACAACCACTTCCAGAGATTTCAGGCAGAACTCAGTCTAGTGGCGGAGACCCACGATGCTCCACGCTTCACGGCCAAGGCAGAGGAATTGCGCCGAGTCTTCAACCAGGATGTGGACAATGCGGTACACGCGCTGAATGGTCTAGGTCCCGGGGCGGAACGCGATCGCCAGTTCACCGGGCTCGAAGCGATCCGCACCATGTTCTCCTCGCAGATGAACGACTTGGTCCAACTGGCTCGGCTGGGCGACTGGAGAGTTGTGGAATTGCGCTCCCAGAGCCGGGATCCGGTGGTCTCAGCTTTGTCGGAATCCCTGGTGGGCGATATCGACGACCTGGTTGCGGAGCAGAAGAGGCAAGAATTGGACGAAATCGAGCGGGCGGGCGACCGCGCCACGGTCACGCTGTTATCGATTGGCCTCGGGACTCTAATCATTGCATCGATCCTGGGTTGGCGCGTCACTCGTTCGATTGGTGGGAGGCTACAGCAAATGGATGCCGCCGTCCGCGCCCTGGCGCGTGGGGAATTTCACCAGCGCGTCAACGTGGGTGGCAGCGATGAGATCGGACGACTAGCGCGGGTCTTCAACGAAATGTCGGAACGAGTCAGCGTTCTCTATGAGTCACTACAGCGCAGCGAGGCGCAGTTCCGTTCTCTCATCGAGAATGTCTCCGACTTCATTGTGGTAATACAAGCCGATGGCAGTATCCGTTATGCGAGCCCTTCATTTGAGCGCGAGGCAGGCGAAGGTACGTCGCTAGTAGGTAAGAATCTTATAGATCTGACAGTTGATGAGGATCGCACAGCAGTCCTGAACCTGATCGCAGCGGTCCAGTTGAGACCGATGACTGAAGATGAAACACCGGCTCCGATGGAGGCCGAGTTCCACATTCAACAGCGCGATGGCGGAGTCCGCAACCTCGAAGCCTCAGCCACCAATCTTCTGCAACATCCGGCGGTGAACGGAATTGTCGTGAACGCCCGCGACGTAACCGAACGCCGCAAACTGGAAGAACAATTGATGCGCGCGCAACGCATGGAAGCGATTGGAACGCTCTCCGGCGGCGTCGCCCACGACTTCAACAACATCCTGACCGTGATCCTGGGACACACTGAAGTTCTCTTGCAAGCTATGAAGTCCTCGCCAATGTCGGGCCATCTCAAGAGCATTGAGGAAGCCAGCCGCCGCGCCAGCGCTCTCACTCGGCAGTTGCTGGCATTCAGCCGCAAGCAAGTCCTGCAGCCAACCGTCTTCAACCTGAATACGCTGATCATGGATCTGGACAAGATGTTACGCCGGATGATCAGCGAAGACATTGAACTCGAAACTGTCGCCGATCCAAAACTCGGTACTGTCAAGGCTGATCCGGGGCAGATCGAGCAGGTCGTGATGAACCTAGTCGTCAATGCGCGGGATGCCATCCGAGGCGGAGGACGAATCACAATCGAAACGGCGAACTTGATGCTGGATGAAGACTACGTCCGCGAACATGCCGGAGCCCGCCCCGGTCCGTACGTCGTGCTCGCTGTGAGTGATACCGGAGAGGGAATTGCCCCCGACGTTTTGCCGCATATTTTCGAACCCTTCTTCACTACCAAGGAAGTGGGTCGAGGCACCGGGCTTGGCCTTTCGACAGTTTATGGCATCGTCAAACAAAGTGGCGGAAATGTGTGGGTTTATAGCCAGCCCGGTCGCGGAAGCACTTTCAAGATTTACCTTCCCAGGGTAGACGAGCCGGCGTTGGTAGTGGCAGAACCAGCGCAACCCGCTGCCGAGTCCGGCGCCGAAACGGTACTGTTAGTCGAGGACGAACCGGCACTGCGCGATCTCATCAAGATTGCGTTGAGCGGACACGGATTCACCGTTCTGGACGTAGGAAATCCAGGGGATGCGATCACCCTATGCAAGAAGCACACCGCACCACTGCACCTGCTGCTGACCGATGTGATCATGCCCGGTATGGACGGGCCCGCGCTGGCCAAGCAGGTGCGGATAGAAAGGCCCGGTATCAAGGTGCTTTACATGTCTGGATACGCGACCAACTTCATCATGCACGACGGGGAGGTTGACCCTGGTACCAATTTCCTCGAGAAACCGTTTCACCCGCGTGCGCTTCTGCACAAAGTTCGCGAAGTTCTGGATAGCGGTCGCCAGGGTTCAGCCTAAGTAGATTGTTTTCCCCAGTTCCTCAGAAGCGAGGGAAGGCTCCTCGCCTTTTTCGGTTAGCAAAAGTCTCTGCTTCTTATGGATCGTACACACTCGTGTGCATTCCCGCGTGGCGCGCCGCTTCCTGCATCATCGCGAGTTTTCGCTTCTGTAGGTCGAGCGTCTCCTGCATTTGTGCCACACGTTGCATCTGGCGAGCCTGATACCGGGTATACGGGCCTTCCGAGAGAGTGCCAGTGCCAGCAGAATGGATCGAAGCATTCATCTGGTCGATGCGCGCCTGCAATTCGGCGATGCGGCTTTCTTGATTCTGGATTCGTTCTTTCCATTGTTCGCCGGCCCGCTGCTGGGCTTGGTCCTGTTGGGCGAAGCGCTGGTCGTAGGAGTGGTTCTCGAACGGACGGCTTACGCCGGACACCATCGTCATGGGCTCCGACGGATCCGATTCCGGCACTCCCGGCGGATCGGCAGGAAGATCTGCGTTGGTGATCACCTTGGAACGGGTTCCGGTCGCCTGCTTGGCCTGCTCCTTCTCGCGGTTAGCCCGAGCAACATCTCCAAGGGACGGACCAGATTGTGCCAGCGCAGTGGTAGCCAATAACAGAACGACCGCGCACTCTCTTACGAGCATTTGTTGCATAGTTTCTCCCGGACCAAGCGAACAGTTCTTCTCGAGTGGTCTTATAAGCAGAACCCAACACGACCCATGCTGTCGCGACCCGAAAGTGTCGCTCGCTGCTGACTATAGGACGACAAGAGTCACGTCGGGAGGTCATGCCCCGTCGACTTCTCATGGTGTGGCCGGGAAACTCGCTCGCCGAAAAGCGCGATTGACACTTTAATTACGTCCTCGGTTTGCACAGTTTCCACAGTTCCGCACCTGTAAGTTTTACTAGTGGCGGGTACGGTCTTTTGCGTATGGAATGGGCAAGCCGAGTCGGAATAAATGGGAGGAAGCGAAGCGGAAGATTCCGCAGGAGAGAAACACGTGGTCGCAACCCGAATCTTGCTTGTCGATGATTTTATGCAGTGGCGTCTCGCGGTGCGTTCGATTCTCGAAGGTGTTCCTGGCTTTCGAATCATCGGCGAAGCGAGTAATGGGCTGGAAGCCATTGAAAAAGCAGCAACTTTACGACCTGATATCGTTCTTCTCGATATCGGGATGCCCGTCCTAAATGGGATCGAGGCCGCTCGCACGATCAGGCGAGTGTCTCCCCAGTCGAAGATGATTTTCCTGACCCAGGAACAAGACAGCGACGTCCGGGCTGCGGCCCTGGCGGTTGGCGGCACAGCATACTTATTGAAGTCAACAGCCGTGGGCGAGCTTCGACCCACGATTGACGCCGCACTGCAAACAGGATATCAACCTCAGGTGCCGAACCTTCTGCCGGTCGCCTCCTCGTATGGAGGATAGCTTTCATTCAAACTGCGAAGCTCAGTGCTGCTCAGTACGAATTCGCTAAAGCCACAGTCTTGACAGACCAAGAGTGCAGGGAACGCCCAAACGCTCGGCTCGTCAATTCTCTTGAGGCCGTGAGGTGGGTGAATGTTGATTTCGGAAGGAAACCATCTTTGATTGTCGGAGTGGCAGAAAGTACATGCCATAGCTGGGTACTCCTTGCGCCAACGATAGCGCTTAACTTCCCAAGTGTGTAATCTTTGACGTTCTTGTTACGAATCCGGGACAAACTTTAATTCAGACCGTTAGTGACGTTTCCCGTTCGACTCTCCCCTACGAACGTTTCTTCGCCTTCTATCGACTGAACCGCAGACACGAAACTGATCACGATGGTTCCCAGACCAGTAACTAACTCAAGAAATAGCTGTGAGAACACTGATAGTTCTTTCAGTTTTTGGTAGATTCGATGCTCGCTGACGTCATCGCCCGAGAACGTCCAACACTCATCTCAGATAAAACAGTAAATAGGCATGTGGGACTGGATGATTGTCCAAATGAGGTGTTTGGAATGACTCAGGTATTGGCGAGGCAAGACCGTATCGCGTGGAGTTCAGAGAACCGGAATCATATTCAGGCGCTGACTGATGAACGTTTCTTCGCGGAGAACTGCGGTGATCGCAATGAGCAGTTCGCGTCCGCAATCTGACTTCACGACAAAACCGTGACCTCCCGCGCCCAAAGCTGCTTCCGCAACTTCCGGATGTCGGTTTTCGGTTAAGAACAGAATCTTGGAGCACGGGGCAACACGTCGCATCAACCGTGCTGCGTCTATGCCATGCATCGATGGAAGGCTTAAGTCCAGCAGGATCAAATCAGGTTGCAATTCTTCAGCTTTGCGGACGGCCTTGATTCCGTCCGACACTTCACCCAGAACCTCGAACCCAGGTTGCCTGGTGAGAACCGAGCAAACATACCTCCGCCACGGTTCGTAATCGTCGACCACCAGGACGCGAGTTGGATCGGTCACGCGAGTCTCGGTCGGATTCGCAGTGACCGGCACACCCATTTCATAGTCGTTTCATATCACTTGTCCTACCACTTGACCACCTGTCAGTTTGTGCAGAGGTACCCCTGTCAATTCTGACAGTCCTTCTTCGTCCAATTTTCCGTACACGATGATTCGAAGTTTTATACGTCGAGCCAAACGACCCAAGAACAAGCCAATTGTTCGTTTCTTCGATACAAGGCTATTGTGTTCTTGCCTGTTTTTTTGCTTTGTCGAGGAAATGATCAGAAGAAATGCGGGGCGTATCTCGAAATTCACATCAACGTTTGGCTGGGCTTCCTTCAGGAGAATAATGGTTCGGTTTTACTACCTAAGTTCATAAACACGACATGTAAGGGGGGATCGAACCTCGATAAACGTACCGCATGCCTGCTGCGACCAGACTGCCAGGCTTCCGCCGATCTGGCTGATGCGCTCCTTCATGCGAATGAACCCAAGGCCTGCTGTAGTCTTTACTGACCCAGGTTCGAGGATCGCCCCACGTTCGAACCCGACGCCGTTGTCCGACACCCTGAGCCTGAGCTCCGCCGCGTCACGGTCAAGGTGGACCGTGACCTTGCTGGCGCGGCCATGCTGCACTACGTTGACAAGGGTCTCCTCCAAGATCCGATACAAGGCAAGTGCACATCGATGGTCAATACTTTCCGCCGACAGGTCGGAGGACATGTACTCGACTGGAATGCCACTCTCCTTCGTGAAATCCCGGCATAGCCGCTGGATCGCCAAAGGAAGCCCCAACAAATCAAGAATGAACGGATAAAGCTCATCGGACACGCGATCCAGCTCAGTAAGTATCCTTGATGACTCCTGCCGGATCTCCTCAAGTTGCGCAGTTGCCTGTGGCGACAGTTGTGGGAGGGCCGAACTTAACGTCTGAATCGAAACCACGAGCAGCGATACCCTTTGAGAGATGTTGTCGCGCAACTTACTCGCCAGCCTGACATTTTCTTCCTCCTGCGCCTGGATCAGGCGGGCTGTCGTATTGTCATCTGATTTTCGGAGAGGATTCAGCTCCTCCTTCGTAACGCCTGTTCTCCCTTGGCTGACGTCCTGGACCGTGCCGCGAAGCTGAAGGATATCGCCGTGCTCGTCGCGCAATGCCTCTCCCCGATGGATGATCCATCTTCGGGTGCCATCGGCGTGGAGCATTTGCAGTCCGAGTTCATAGGGTTCGCCAGTCTGCAGGAGCCCTGATGTCGCATCGACGAGCCGCACCCAGCTCTCGGAAGTGTAGAAGCATGACTGATCTTTGAACGAAGGAACCCCAGCATTCTGGTCGCGGCCGGTAATCCAGTACAGCTGTTCGGACCAGAACGTTTCGTCCGTTCTAATATCCCATTCCCAGTCGCCGGTCCAGGGATCAAACTGTGGTCGATCTGAATGAAGGGAAGGCTCGTGGCGAAACGATACGATGCATTCTCGCGATTGAACTCCAGTGGAGTGCGTCGACGCGGTTGTATCCGTTCCGTTTCTACTCTGGAACTCACGCGGAGTCAGCTGATACAACGTCGAGCGGCTTTTTATAGCGTTCGTGGGTGCATTCATTGCGTAACTCCGCAGAAGGAACGACACGAGGTAGCGCAGGTGTGCGGTCTCTCACAACTGGGCCTTGGCCGACCCGAACACGAATTGTCATCGGTATATACCTTTCAGTTAACCTGTCGATAGTGATTAGCTTGAGTCGCCTCCTGAGGAAAAAGAGGCCTAAGTGTTCTGCGCCCCTCAATGTTCGCTGTCGTTTGGTGTTTTACGTGGGAGCATCCAGTTGTCGCGTCCTATGTGACGGTTGCTTATCACGAAATCTGAACAGTGGGCCACAATCGTGCGCCGGTGCTTGACGAACGGTGTAACATGATGAGCCAGTTTGTCTTCAACCAGGTCCCGGTCAAGTATCAAAGTCCCAGTGGGTAAATCACCACGATGCAGCCATGAACAACTCACGCCCCGACGTATTGGAGGTTGACCGCAACATGCCGCGGAACCTTGTCATATGCTGCGATGGAACTGGCAACGAGTATGGTTCCGCGAACTCCAATGTGGTGAAGCTCTACTGGGCACTGTCCGCGCAGGATGGTCAAAACGCTTACTACCATCCCGGTGTCGGCACGATCGGAGCGAGGAACGCGCTTACTGCTGTTGGAAAGTGGTGGACGAGAGTAAGGGGTCTGGCGTTCGGGTATGGTCTCTCCGACAATATCGCGGATGTTTATTCATTTCTGATGGCCGAGTTTCGCCCCGGCGACCGGATCTTCATTTTTGGTTTTAGTCGTGGTTCCTATACCGCGCGCGCGCTCTGCGGCTTTTTGCACATGTGCGGACTCCTTACGCGCGGGAATGAGGCGCTGATTCCTTATGCTGTGCGGTTGTACAAAAGCAATGACCCCTGCAAGTTTGAAATCGCTGAGGGGTTCAGAGCGACTTTCAGTATTCCGTGCGTGCCTTACTTCCTGGGACTATGGGACACAGTATGCTCAGTCGGCTGGATTCTCGACCCCATTCACACCAAGGGTGGACATCTACCCTACACGGCCACATTGCCGGATGTGTCGATCGTGCGACACGCCATATCGATTGATGAGCGGCGAGCTTTCTTTCGGCAGAATCTCGTACATGAGCCGGCCTCGGCCAATCAGAACATTAAACAAGTTTGGTTTGCCGGAGTTCACTCAGACGTGGGAGGCAGTTACGCCGAAGCTGAGAGTGGATTGTCCAAAATCGCGTTGCGCTGGATGTTATGCGAAGCACAGGCGGCGGGCTTGCAGTTCGACCCCGGCAAAGTGAACGACGTGCTGGGCGGGAAGACGCCATACGTCGTGCCCAATTCGGTGGGCCAACTGCATAAGTCACTTCACGGATTTTGGTATCTGGGAGAAATTTGGCCGAAGCTCCACCACCATCCCGTTTTCGTGCCGGGACGCACGGACCCGGTCTGGAAGAAAGGCATCCGCTTCAATCTTGGGAGAGCTCGGACGATTCCCGAAGGTGCACACATCCATCAAAGCGTTTTCGATCGCATTCAGGCGGGGGAATATCGGCCCAAGAATTTGCCCAAGCAATATTTGACCGAGCAGGAAAATACTTGTGAGCTGGCCCCTCGTCCTGTCGTCGAGTCCCCGACAACGATCGCCAGAAAACGGCCACTGCTCAGGCGCCCTAGTGTAATTTCAGCGCTCGCAATTCTCATTGTGCTAGGCGTCTGTGGAGTGGTAGTTGGGCTTTTCGCTGTCTTCCACCGATTGGATGTACCAGACATAGCGAGGCCAAACCAAGTCGTGTGGCTTCAGCAGAATTGGACCGAAGAGCAGCGCAATCGCTACTACCACACGGCTCAGGGAAGCGAGCTTTTGCCCTATGCCTGGTTTCTCGCGCTTGAGCAGCCTCGCATCAGCATCAAAGGAGCGCCTCCATTTCGAAACAATTCGTACCTGCAGGGGTTTGGGTTTATCCCTGATTGGACCTCCGCGCTCAATCCAGACGGCGTACCTGTCGGCTTCGTGCGGGACGATCGTTTCGTAGACCCCTACACCGGACAGAAGAGTGTGGTTTTGGGTATATCGTGCGCAGCTTGCCATACGGGTGAACTCTTCTATGGCGGTCACGCTATACGCATCGATGCCGGCCCGTCGATGATCAACCTACAGAAATTTACCGAGGCACTTGGCCTGGCAGTTGTGTGGACGTACTGGGATCCTTTTCGTTTCGATCGATTCGCGACGCGGGTCCTCGGTCCGAATCCGTCGTCTGCGGACAAGAAGCTCTTGCGCCGAGCCCTCAAATACTATCTCGATACGAGTTTCACCGAATTCAAAGCGAATCGCCATCTATTTCCCACGGAAGAGGGTTACGGTCGCACGGACGCTCTAGCTCGAATCGGCAACTTTGTTTTTGGCACTGAACTGAACAATAACAAGAACCTTGTCATCGGCAATGGCCCTGTGAATTTCCCGCCTGTCTGGGATGCGTCCTGGATGGATTGGGTTCAGTACAACGGGTCCATTCAGCAACCGATGGGAAGAAATGTGGGCGAGGCTCTGGGTGTTCGATCGCGCATCAATCTGCTGGGCTATCCAGGGAAGCAGTTTCAAAACACAATTGAGGTCGACAATCTTCACGAAATCGAGCTGCTGCTTGGTGGGAACACGCTTCAGGAGCGGGTTCTCTCTCCAAAATGGCCCGCCGATATTCTGGGGAAGATTGATCCCGACAAGGCCGCTAAAGGGGAGAAGCTGTACAAGGAATTATGTGTGCACTGCCATCAGCCAACCATGGATTCGGAGGAGGGCCGCAAGCCAGAGCATTGGACGACTTTCACGAATACCGGCGGCAGGCAATTCTTTAAAGTCACGATGATTCCATTGCAGGAGATTGGAACCGATCCGAACGAGGCGCGCAATTTTGCTGGCCGGACGGCGGACAGCGGGCCGTTGGGGAAAGGTGTCGTCTCTGCAAAAGAAGGGCTGAAGTACATTACTCAAAGGGTCATTGAACAGGCGTACGGGGAGTCAGGTCTTTCCCCGCAGCAGCAACAAGAGTGGGACGGTTGGCGCGCCAACGAATTGGTTTCACCTCTCGCCTACAAGGCGCGCCCGCACAACGGTGTGTGGGCGACTCCTCCTTATCTTCACAATGGTTCGGTACCAAATTTGTATGCGCTGCTCTCGCCGGTATCGGAGCGGCCAAAGGTCTTTTATCTTGGTAGTAAGCAATATGACCCGGTGAAACTCGGCCTCAATACTGATCCCTTGAAGGGCGCGACCGAGTTTCGTACGGATCTCCCCGGCAATTCGAATGCCGGCCACGAGTTCAACGACGGTCCGAAGGGCAATGGAATAATCGGCCGCAAGCTGACCGAAGAAGAACGAATGCAGATTATCGAATATTTGAAGACCCTATAGATGCCGGTTCAACGAAAGCTTCAAACATTTCGAATCAAAGCGCGCGCAAGGCTGGTTCGCTATACTGGCAGCGATGGACATTGAGCGCATTATCGAAGAAATCGAGCAGCTGGAGGAGATGTTTGAATCTCCAGATATCAGGCCATTCAGTGCGAGCGATATTTCTGCGGCCAACCGAAGGCACGATGAGGCACTGGCCCATAGTCCATGGTTCCGGCTGTGGCAACACTATGGCGTGTGCTGTAGACCTGAGGCTCCGATACTGCAACTGCCGGAGTAGACACGAGGGCACACCGATTAGTGGCCAGCACACTGCTCAGTGAACACGGTCCCGCGGTAGCACCCGACGGTCGAAACTCCGACCTCCGTTTGTTTAGCCCGAGCCATGGGTGTATTACGTTCCGGTACCTGTCAGTGCTACCTGTTGCGGGCTGCCTCCCCCATTGTCGCTGACTGAGACATTTGCAGATCGCGGTCCGGTTGTTGTGGGGGTGAAGGTAACGGCAATGGAGCAGCTGGCTCCGGCTGCCAGGCTTGTCCCACAATTATCGCCCTCGGCAAAGTCGCCGGGGTTTGTGCCGGTGATCGCAATTCCGGAAATACTGAGCGTCACAGTTCCTTTGTTAGTCAGCGTGATGATCTTACGGCCGCTCGTGGTGCCCACCGTCTGATTGCCAAAGTTCAGACTGAGCGGCGAGAGCTGGACATCGGTTCCGGTTCCTTGCAGTGAGATCGTCTGCGGGCTGGAAGGAGCGTTGTCCGTGATCGAGATAGAGCCGGAAGCGGGGCCAATCGTTTTTGGTTTGAAGGTGACTGACATCGTGCAGCTGCTTCCCGGATTCACGATTGCTCCGCAATTTGTGGTTTCGCCGAATGGACCGGTGATCGCGCCTTTCGTGATTTTCAAGATTCCAAGGCCAGTGTTCTTCAGCGTTACGGCCTGGGCCTTGCTCGTTGTGCCGATGAGTTGCGGCGGGAAAGTGAGGCTAGTTGGCGTGAGGGTTACGGTCGGCAGTACGCCCGTTCCTGTGAGTGAGACGGTCTGCGGACTGTTGGGAGCATTGTCAGAGATACTTAGCGACGCGGTACGAACTCCAGTAGCGGTCGGCTTGAAGGTCACAGAGATGGTGCAACTGCTGCCGGCCGCAAGAGACGTTCCGCAGTTGTAAGTCCGACCAAAGTCGCCGGCGTTGGTGCCCGTAATAAGGATCGAGGTGATTGTGAGCGCAATGTTTCCGGTATTGGTTAAGGTGACAGGCTGAGCTGCGCTCACAAAGCCTACCGTCTGATTGCCGAAGTTCAAGCTGGTTGGAGATAGCTGCGCGATCGCCCCCTGCACAAGTTGGTTCACAACCGTTGAAGGGCTGGATGCGTAGTTAGAGTCTCCATTGTAGGTCGCGGTGATGTTGTGCGTTCCAACGGTCAGCGTAGATGTGCTGAGTGTCGCCTGCGCGCTGGCATTGAGATTGGCGGAGCCGAGATTCGTCGATCCGTCGAAGAAGGTCACTGTTCCCGTCGGCGTGATCGTGAATCCTTCACCCGCGGCCGTAGCTGTGAAAGTCAGGGACTGCCCGAAGTTGGAGGGATTCTGGGACGAGGTGAGCGTGGTGGTCGTCGGCCCGAGGCTGGTATTCAACAATACCGCAATTCCACCGGGCAGCTGTCCGCAGACATTGCTGTTGCAGTTTCCGACGACGATATCCGGTTTGCTGTCGCCGTTGAGATCGGCCACGCCCACGGCAAAGGGAGTGTTGCCCCCTGGCGGGAAAGTGTCCACCGGCTTCAAGGTGCCATCGCCATTGCCCAAAAGCACTCCGACGTTGCCGCCGCCGCCGTTGCAGTTTCCACTGATCGCGGAGCAATTCACCACTACGACGTCGGGAATGCCGTCGCCATTCATGTCGGCGACCTTAATTGCGGCGGCGCCGAATTCGCTTGCGGAATACGCAGCAACTGTCTGAAATGTGCCGTCGCCGTTCCCGATCAACACGCCAACATCGCCTTGGTTGATGGTGGTGCTGGTGCTGCTGTTGGCTACAACAAGATCGGCCTGTCCATCAGCGTTGAGGTCAGCAATGGCTACTCCATCGGGATAGATTCCGCCGGAGTTATAGGCCACAGCCGGCTGAAAGTGACCATCGCCGATTCCTAACGACACACCTACGGTGCTGGTCTGGCAGGCCGGAGTGGCACATTGATTTCCGATCACCGCATCAAGCTTGCCGTCTCCGTTTACATCTCCAATTGCTAATGAAAAGGCGATCAGGCCTGCAGAGTCGAAGGGGATTTCCGCTTTGAAAGTTCCGTCACCATTGCCTAGCAGCACGCCTCCGCAGCCGCCGCTCGAGCAATCGCCCGCGACAATTATGTCGAGCTTTCCGTCCGCGTTGATATCGGCGATGGCTACAGCGATTGCTCCGAACCCGCCTCCACCCAGGGTAATCGGGACTACCGGTTGAAAGGTTCCGTCTCCGTTGCCGAACAAAATTCCTGCGTCGCCGCCTGCCCCGATGCAGTGATTGTTGGCAGCATTGCCGCAATTCACCACCACGATGTCTGGTATGTCATCGCCGTTCAGGTCTCCGATGGCGACATCGGTGCCATAAACTCCGCCCGAACTATAGGTCGTGGGGGCACCGAACTGTCCGTCGCCTTTCCCCAACAATACCGTTACGGCGCCGCTCGGACAGGGAACCGTGTTGTTGATGCACCAATCCGCCGCCACGATGTCGAGCTTCCCATCCCCGTTTAAGTCGGCGATCGCGACGCTATTCGGACCGTTGGCGCCGGGACTATACCGCACGGGTGCGGCAAAGTTCAGTTGCGGCGTAGACGCTCCGAGTTGATGCGCCATAAGAATTACGAACAGGCAGGGATAGACGAACGGGAGAAAAGAGCGACGGCGCATTGCACCTCCGAGGATCTTTTGACTTTTGACGAACGTGGGTGATTACAGGAAACAGGGGAGATACGGTTTCTTGCTGGTCCCAATGCTACGGAGTATTAAGCCACAGTGTCAATGGGCTCTTCCGTAATCGGATGGAAGTAACAGGGAGTAACCAAGGCGGCGGTTATGGCAGTTTAGAAACGGGCGCAATCAAGGCTCATTATCTTAGTCTTACTGCACTGTCATTCCGAGCGGAGCGAGGAATCCCTACCACAACAGTTGTTCTTAGGTAAGGGATGGTTCGATTCCGCCGGACTTCCGCTTCGCTGCAGTCCGGCTCCACTCAGCATGACACTGTTCTGGGTGGTACAGAGGGCGGTCCTCTTCGAAGCTCACTTCGCCGCGACAGCTACTCTGGCAATGTTGGAGTATGCTGACTGACCGGCGTCACTGACTGCATGCACTCGGTAGCCAACGTGCTGACCCCTCTTTAGCGAAGAGTCGCTGAATTCTCTTGCACTCGTAGGCAACTTCTTGAGTTCTTCCCACTTGCCCTTTGCGCCGGCGCTCTCCTCAATCTGACGCTCGACGATGACGCCTGTTGGGTCGCCGCCGTGGACTTCCCAGGTCAGCTTCGCGGTCGTGCCGGCGATGGCGACATCGAGCGAGCTTGGCGCTTCGGGTAAGATCGGCCAATCGAAATAGTCGGAATCCGCGATCGCCATGATGCTGTCGGTGACTGGCAAGGATTCCAGCGTGTCGGTGGTGCCTTCTTTCCATTTCAGTGGACGAATGTCTCCGGTCGTTACGTTTATCAGGACTGGGTTGTTGATGCCTGTGTTTTTCAGCGTAAACGTTGAGTAGAAGCTGGGAAAAATGTTGCCGGGAAGGCTGTGAGCTGCCAGCCAATAGGCAACGATGGCCTTGCCACTTTTCGAGCGGAATCCGTAGCTCATGAACGGAAATTCAGTGCGGCGACGAAGTGCAGGGATGTCGCTGCCGGAGATTTCAATTGAGGCGTCGAATTTGGTATCGGAAAAAAGCGCGTTTGTATTTTGCAGGGCGTAGAAGACCGGGCGCGGAGTGAAATCGTAGTCGTGATTCGTCAGGCCGTGGACGATGCCGAAGTCGTCGTATTCGTTTCCGTCGACGCCTGCGGTCAGCAGCCAGACGAAGGTTTTCACTCCAGCGGCGTGGTTATAGATGAGACCGCGCGGAACGTATTTCGCCTGGACGGATTCGTCGGAGCCGATCCACGTTCCGATGGAATTGAATTCGTCGTCGAAGAACGGAATGTCTTTCTTCATTCCCGGATAGTTCTTTACCAGATCACGCAGGGCGCGAGGAGACTCGTTGAGGTAGGCACCGTAATCCATGGTTTCTGGATTCATGTTTTGGCCGTACCCCGGATAGGTGTGATAGGCATAAACGTCGATGCCCGAGGCGCATTGACAAGCATCGAGCGCAACGCGGGTGAATTCTCGTGAAGGATCGGCCTGGCCTCCATAGATGACTTTGGCGCCGGGAGTCTTGTGAACTGTGTCGACGAATGAGGTAAGCAAGCGGCCGTACTGCTCGGCATTGCCCCACGGATTCCAATAGCCGATGTCCTGCTCGTTCCAGAGCGCCCAATAATGGATGCGGTCTTTGAAATGGTCGACGGTCCAGGCGACATATTTGTTGAAGGCAGCCTGTTGCTCAGGCGTCAGCGGTGGCCAGTAGACAGAGTAGATACTGCGGTCGTCATTGTGGAAGGATCCGGGCTCGGGGACGCTGACGTCGGGAAGTTTTCCGCTGTGCGCGGTGTACATCTGGTTGCCATAGAGAAGTTGAACCTGAACGTCCATGCCGTTATCGATCAGCGAGTCGACGGAATCCTCGAGCAGCTGCGAAGCGGCATAGACACCGCGTTTCTGCTCGATCCAGTCCCAACTGGTGTAGTCGGAGCTGTTCTCGTATTGGCCGATGCGGATCCATTTGAATCCGGCGTCGAACATGCGCGTCCACCACCAACGGTTCCAGGGAATATAAGGGTCGCGGGGAAGATCGGAGTTGAGGCCGAAGCCGTCTTCGATCTGGGAGGTGCGTTTGGGAGGAACTTTTTCCGGCAGCTTCTTGGTTTGGGCCGGCGATGGGACCGGGAGAAACAGGATGCTTGCGCAGAATAAGGACAGAATGAGTATGGCGTGGTGACGGCCGTGGCAGTTCATTGAGTTTCCTCCGGACCTAGTTCACGACAGACTTCACATCGAAAATTGTGAGCTCGGTGCATGGTGTCGCATAACCGGCGTTTCTGGTGGAGACATCGAACCTCAGCGGCTAAAGCCGCCTTGATTCCGGCCGGTTCCGGCGCGGCCTGAAGCCGCTCCCTTTCAAAGCCGCTGGTTTTTTCTCCAACGAGTTTCAGCTACAACACTCGCTGCCCAGAAATGGTTTTAGCGTGCGATTTTTTCTGCGGTCGCTTCCAAAGCGTTTGCTGCAATCTCCTTGGCATTGCGTTGGATCTTTCGGATCGCGCCCGCGATCTCGTTCATGTCTTCTTCATCACCGAGCAGCGCGAATTGGGGAATCCAGACGGTCTCCCATGCGGCCCGCTGCGTGTGCGGGAATTTCTGCTGCAGGAAGTCATGCTTTTCCGTCGCTTGCGCGCCGCTGAGACATTTGCGGTATTCGTCGTTACGGAAGCAGTCGAGTTCATGTAGCGGCGGGTAGCTGGCTTGCGTCGGGATGCCTTCGGCATTGAGGGCAGCGATGAAGTTCTCAGTCGAGATGTCAGCAAACTCTTTTCCATTCACGTGGAAGATGTAGGCGTATTGACCGTTGCGCGTGCAGCGCGGGTCGCATTTCTGGGGCGTGATGCCGGGGATTTGCGAGAAGAGCTTGTCGAGCACGCGGCCCTGGCGATGCCGGTGCAAGGTCTGCTCTTCCAGGCGTCCGAGCTGTACTTTCAAGATCGCTCCTTGCCATTCGCTCAGGCGATAGTTCGATCCGTAGATGAAGTGACTGTAGAACCATTTGCCGGGCATGCGTCCGCAATCATGGACGGAGCGGGCTTGGCGCTCGAAATTGTCGTCGTTGGAGATGATCATGCCGCCTTCGCCGGCGGTCATCAGCTTACTGGCCTGGAAGCTGAAGGTGGCGCCGACGCCGAATGTTCCGATCTTTTTTCCGCGCCACTCACTGCCGTGAGCGTGTGCAGAATCTTCAATAAGGGCGATGCCGTGTTTCTTCGCGATCTCCTGCAGTCGATCGAGATCGGCGGGATGGCCTCCCATGTGGACGGCGATGATCGCCTTGGTGCGCGGTGTAATGGCCGCCTCCGTTAACTCCGGATCGAGGCAGTGTGTTTCGGGATCAACGTCCACGAGTACGGGAAGGGCGTTCGCGAAGAGGACGGCACTTGCGGTTGCAACGAACGTGAAATTGGGGACGATTACCTCGTCGCCGTGGTTGACGCCTAGAGCAGCCATCGCGACTTCGAGCGCGGCGGTGCCGTTCGTGACAGCGATGCCGTGACGAGCGCCATGATATTTCGCGAAGGCCTGTTCGAATTCGAGTGTCTTTGTGCCAGGAGTGCGCCACCAGACGCGGCTCTCCAGAACGTCCTGCAACGCGCGGCGTTCGTTGTCGTCGTACTGTGGCCATACCGGGAACGGTTTCTGCTTTGCCTTTTTGCCTCCGAACAATGCCAGGTCAGACATGAGATCTCCTTGAGTCTGTGTCGTAGCGTTTCTTTCGCCCCTTCGGGGCTTGCACCTGTCTCCTGCTTAATACCCACGGCTTGCGCCGTGGGCTGCATTCTTTCGCCGCTTCGCGGCTAGGAATGGGCAGACATACTCAGTACTCGACGAATTCAGTGGCGTAACGGAACGCTTCCACGTAATGACCATCTTTTTTCGGCTGCTCGCCGCGCATTTCTTTCTTGGCTTTTTCCAGATCGGCTGGTTCCCAGTCCGGACGATACTTGTTAACTGCTGGTTCAAACTGGCTCACTTGCTTGGCTGCAGCTTCGAGTTTCAGGTCGGCGACACTGTCAATGTTGACGAAATAGTTCGCTTCCTGCGGCGACGGATAAAAGAAATACATCTCGGGAACTTTGTAGGGTTGCAAACCCTGCTGCAACTTTTGATTGGGGAAGTAGAGCCAGAACTCGGCGGCGCGGACGGCGTCGATCGTGTTGAACGCAGCCATGCGGTGATCAGTCTTATGCCAGCGCTCGTACCACTCACCGGGATCGACGCTCAATAAAATGTCTGGCCGAATCCGGCGGATGATGGCGGTTGCCTCTTCGGTAAGTTTTGGCTGCGGTGCATACTCGAGCATGCCGTCGTCGTAACCCATCCACATGATGTTCTCTTTGGGAGTCCCCAGCAGACCTTCGGACACTTCTTCTTCGGCGTGGCGGATGCGAGCGAGCTTCTGAGAGTTCATGTCGGGATCGTAGGATCCCTTGTCATCATTCGTGTAAATTACGATGAAGACCTTGTTGTGATTGCGATTCAGCAGGGCGATGGTGCCGCCCGCGCCGAACACGTCATCGTCTGGGTGTGGGGTGAAGAGCAGAATGGTTTTGTTTTGAAGTTGCTCGAGACGGGTGGCTTGTCCCAGGCTTGCGGTCGCAGCACAGAGCACTGCGAGAAGCCACAACAGAGCAGTTCTCATCGACAGTCTCCGAAGAGTTCGTTTGGTCAGCCAAGTAAGGTAACGCAAAACTGCAGAGCCGTCATCCGGTTTGGTGCGACACGCCTGCGGACCAGTGTCTGCCGAGGCGAACTTGGCCGAATGTGATTTAAATCACAGACTGCCGCCGGCAGGGATGCTCCTATGCACAAGCCGGGTGGAGAAATGCGACTGTCAGTCATATACAACGCCCTTGACAGTGATTGTGATCGGCGTTTACAACCTTCCCACGATCTGACCCTGTTCGTATTTCCTCGCCCTGCGGAGGCGCCTATGTGGCTTCGACAGGCTTTGCCGGTCGTCCTTGTTTCAATCACTCTGATTCTCACACTCAGCTTTGGGGCAACAGCCCAGGTGGACCGCGGCGCCATTGTCGGTACCATTACAGATCAGGGCGGGGCTCGCATTGCCAGTGCTGAAGTAACGGTCACGAATGTCGAGACGAACCAACCGACCACCGTCACCACCAATGACGAGGGCAGCTTCGCGGTGAATCTGTTGCGCATCGGGACGTATTCGGTCGCGGCAGGGAAGAAGGGCTTCGAGAAGACCATTCAGCAGAATGTCGAAGTTGGGGTGAACCAGGCGGTGAAAGTGGACCTGGTGCTGAAGGTCGGCTCGGCTACCGAAACCGTAGAGGTGACGTCGGCACCTGCGCTGCTGCAGACAGAGCAGTCGTCGCTGGGGACGATCGAGACGGAGCGGCGGATTTCCGAGTTGCCGCTGAATGGAAGAAACTTCATTCAGCTTGCTTACCTTGGGCCGGGTGCCAACGGAGGTGAGACGGGATCGAATGTCAGCGGCGGAGTCTTTGAGAATGAGCGTGCCGACGAAGCGGTTTCTGTGAACGGGCTGCGGGTGTCGAACAACAACTTTCTGCTGAACGGAGTGGATAACAACGAGTTCGGGTTGGGCGGCGTCGTCGTGCTGCCGCCGCCGGATGCGATTCAGGAGTTCAAGACGGAAGAGAATTCGATGAGCGCCGAGTTTGGCAGAGGCGGCGCCGCGGTGAATGTTGTGCTGAAGTCGGGATCGAATCAGATTCATGGCGGAGCGTACGAGTTCATCCGGAATGACAAGCTCGATGCGGTGAATTACTTCAATGTGGGCAAGCAGCCGTTCAAGAGGAATCAGTTCGGAGCGTTCCTGGGCGGGCCGATCAAGAAGAACAAGACGTTTATCTTTGGCGACTACCAGGGATCGCGTTTGCGCAACAGTGCTCCATATGTTTCGACGGTCCCGCTACCAGCCGAGCGCAACGGAGACTTTAGCGATCGGCTGACGGGCAGTACTTTCTCCCCCTGTGCAACGGGGAGTCCGGCCGACACGTTCGATACGGGCACGATTTTCGATCCGCTTAAAGCGTCGAACTATGCGTGTGCGAGTGGGGAAACGATCCTGTTGCGGCAAGCGATCCCGAACAACATTATTCCTCCTTGTGTCGGGTCGACGGGAAAGAGTGCTACAGGAGGGGGTTGTCTCGATGCGATCGGGTTGGCGGTGGCGAATTTCTATCCGCAGCCAACCGATCCGACGTCGCTTGCTGACAACTATCTCGCGAATCAGAATGTCGTCAATGATCAGGATTCGTTTGATGTCCGTGTGGATCACCGTTTTCGCGAGGCTGATCAAATCTTCGCGTCGTACAGCTTTGGTGATGTGCGCAGCCAGAACCCTGGGCCGCTCGGAGTTCCCTGGGGCGGAAACGATTGCTGCCCTAGTATCAGCAACTCCCGGGCACAGCATTTGGGGATTGGCTACACGCATACGTTCTCAACGTCGTTTCTGAATGATTTGCACGGCGGATATTTCCGGTATGCGGTCAACGCGCTGCCGTTCAACTTCGGTAAGGATATCGCCACACAACTCGGCATTCCCAATGCGAATCGTCCGGGTTATCCGAACTCAAGCGGGTTGACGAATATCGATGTAGCGGGAATCACTTCTCTGGGAGATTCGCAGTGGTTGCCGGAGCATGTCTTCGAGAACATCGTGCAGGTGGCAGATGCTGCCACCTGGATGCACGGCAAGCACACGCTGAAGTTTGGCGTCGATTTCCGGCGGCAACAAAGAAATTTTTTCCAACTGTCAAGCCCGCGCGGCTGGTTTGTGTTTGGAGGAGCATACAGTGCCGATCCGAGTACTACCGCCGGAGGGAGTGGCGTCGCGGATTTGCTGTTTGGATACACGGCTTCGAGTGAGCAGGACTTTCTCGCTGGTTTGTACCCGACGCGCTATTGGGACCTGGCAGAGTTTGTGCAAGACGACTATCACGTCAGCCCCAATTTTACGTTGAACTTCGGCTTGCGCTATGAGATTGCGTCGCCCGCGAACGGACGCGTTGGAAACTTCGATTTCAACAAGGGGATTGTCGTCACATCTTATGGGCCGGGAGCCGTCTCGCACGGTGGAGTTCAGTTCGATAAGAGCGATTGGGCTCCTCGTCTGGGCTTTGCGTGGTCTTTACCGCGGAACACTGTCGTACACAGTGCTTTTGGTATTTTCTATTCGTCAGAAGGAAATATCTTTGATGATCTGGGGTTGAACCCTCCTCAACTTGCGTTCTGGGCTGCCACGTATCCGAGTGGTGTTGTCCCTGGGGCGCAACAACTCATTTCCAGTGGATTCCCGGCGGCGGTTCCGGTTGGCTCGGCGACAAATATTCTCGGGCCGGTAAAGACGACCGGACCGAAGCGCATCATGCCGCGGATCATGGAATGGAATGTCTCGGTTCAGCACCAATTCGCGTCGAACTGGATGGCTCAGGTTGGATACGTCGGAACCCGCGCGTATCACTTGTGGAACCATGAAGCCAGCGATCTCAATCAGGCGACTCAACCGCTGGATACCAACTTCTGTGGTACTGATCTGTCGAACTGCGATCAGCCGAATTATGGCAGACCCTACACCGGGCAGCAGCCGAATATGACGCAGATTCTGCCGCTCGATTATGCCCAGTTAGAGATGTTCTATAACGCATTTCAGGCATCGCTGAATAAACGCTTCGCGAATGGCTTCAACTTCCTGGCGGCTTACACCTTCGCCAAGAACCTGGGTAACGCGGACGGCAACGTGGGTGGATTCATTCAGAATTCGTTTCGCGCCGATCTGGAGCACGGGCCGGTGACTCCCGATCTGCGGCAGCGCTTTACGTTGAGTTACCTCTATGAGCTTCCTGTTGGCCACGGGCGACCCTTTGGTGGAGACATGAAGGGAGTGGCAGACGCGGTGTTCGGGGGATGGCAGGTTGCCGGCATCACCTCGGCGCAGACGGGCGAGGCGATCACCGCAGTAATGTCGGCCGATTTCAGCAATACAGGAAGCTTCAGCTACCGACCTGACCAGGTCGCGAACCCTTACAACTTTTCATTTAACACTACGTCGCAGGGGCAGGATTATCAATGCTCGAATCCCGGTCATCAGACGCTGGATTGCTGGTTCAATCAGGCGGCGTTCGTGACGCCGTCTCTCGCGCCCGGCCAGCAGGCGGCGCACGCCTACGGCAACTCGAAGGTAGGAAATCTGCGGGGGCCGCATCTGGTCGATTTCGATTTCGTTCTGCAGAAGAATTTCAAGGTCTTCGAACAGCAGCAGTTGCAGTTCCGGGCTGAATTCTTCAATTTGTTGAACCATCCGAATTTCGGGCTGCCCGGAGGCGCAGGTCAGATTCCGGTTGATTTCCCCGGGGCGGCGGCGATTACCAGCACGGCAACAGATAATCGGCAGGTGGAATTTGCGTTGAAATATACGTTCTAGGGCAAGAATCCTTCCCCCGAGGCACTTATTCCAAGGCAGGGATGCTTCGACTGCGTCGGAGTTCCGCTTCGCTGCACTCCGACTCCGCTCAGCAAGACATTGCGCTTGGTGGCACAGAGAGAGGGTCAAAGTATTTCCTAGGCCGCTCTGTGACCCGGGTCTTGGCACGACGGGTCTCCTACAGCATTTTCCCTAGCTTTGTAACTGCCCCACTCCGGCCCCTCTGTAATGAAAGAGACGAGTGTGAACCTCGTCCAATTTTTGCGTCATGAAAGCGGGCGGTCGCATCCTTCGGCGGTAGGGCATAATGTAGCAATCAGTCTTATCAATGGGGATAACTATGAGTGTGAGAGCTGCGAGATTTCGTTGGGCAGTCCTGTCTATCTGTATGGCGGCTGCGAGCATGCAGGCTGCTGATAATCCTTTTCACGACGCACCGAGTTCCGCCAAGGCGATGAAGAATCCACTGGCAGGGCAGCAAGCCGCGATCGACGCCGGCAAAACCGTGTACGCGCGAAACTGCCTTTCGTGCCACGGAAGGACACTGCAGGGTACCGGTAATGTGCCCTCGCTTGCTGACGGCAAGCTGAAGGGGGTTACTGCGGGTGAGGTGTTTTGGTTTATCACCAAAGGGGACAAGGACAGTGGAATGCCGTCTTGGGCCTTCCTGCCAGAAGACAAGCGCTGGCAGGTGGTGAGCTATGTAGAGGCGGTTGTGTCAGGGAAAGTCGTTGCGGAGGCGAGGAGCGCAACCCCCACGGCCAGCGCAGAGACTGCGAAGGTGAAAGATAGCGCTCCCAATCCTCCCTTCACCGATTTCCGTTATGAGAAGCCGGGCACGGTCCGCAAGATTACGGTTAACGATTTGCCGAAGCCTTTTGCAACAAAATCTTCCAGCAATGGTCCGGACCTTGTCGCGCGTCCCCAGAATGCCTGGCCCGTCGCGTTGCCGGGGTTCAAGGTTGATCTCTATGCCTCCGGTCTGGAGAACCCGCGGCTCATGCGGACTGCCCCGAACGGGGACATTTTTTTGGCAGAGATGCAACCTGGGCGCATCCGCGTTTTCCGTGGCATGACCAGCGATGCCAAGCCGGAACAGATGAGCGTTTTCGCGAGTGGACTTAAACACCCTTACGGCATCGCGTTTTACCCGCCGGGTCCCAACCCGCAGTGGGTTTATATCGGTGGTGAAACCGAGTTAGTCCGGTTCCCATATCACAGTGGCGATATTAAGGCGACTGGTCCGGCGGAGCATATTGCAGACTTCCCTGGTGGCGGACACGACACGCGAGCGGTCGAGTTCTCGCAGGATGGCAAGAAGCTGTTCGTAGCCGTTGGGTCGGGTTCGAACGTGGATGACCCTGATACGCATCCTGAAGAAAAGGATCGCGCCGATATTCTGTATTGCGATCCGGCGAACTGCCAAATGAAGGTGTACGCGTACGGTATTCGCAATGCAGGGGGTGGAATTCTAGTGAATCCGCAGACCGGGGAGTTATGGTGCTCCGTGAATGAGCGCGATGCTCTGGGCGACAACCTGGTGCCCGATTACATCACGCACGTTGAAGAGGGCGGATTCTACGGATGGCCCTGGTGGTATATGGGACCTCATCAGGATCCGCGGCACGAAGGAAAGCATCCGGAACTGAAGGATAAGGCCATTGTTCCGGATGTGCTGCTGCAGCCCCACAATGCATCGCTCGAGTTCACGTTCTATCAAGGGGATAAATTTCCAGCGGAGTACAAAGGCGATATTTTCGCCTCGGAGCATGGTTCGTGGAACAAGGCGGTACGTGTGGGCTATGAAGTCATTCGGGTCCCGCTGCACCAGACAGGGCATGCGACCGGGGAGTATGAGGACTTCTTGACCGGCTTCGTGCTTCCGAATGGCGACGTTTGGGGACGGCCGGTTGGGATGACCGAGGCTCCGGATGGTTCATTGTTGGTGAGTGACGACGGGTCGAACTCGATTTGGCGGGTCAGCTACACGGGGAAGTGAATCTGGCATTCCGGAACCGATAGGGTTGTTTCACAAACAGCTAACAACCCGCGAGTAAAGTGGTCACATCCAAAAACGGGTGGACCGACCATGGGATTCGGAAAAGCCGAAAACATCTTCTCAGCCATTGGAAGGGCGGGCTGAGCAGGTTGAGTTGTTTCGGGACGTATTGCAGGCGCTCGAGGACAGCCGCATCCCCTACGCGGTCTCGGGCGCTTTTTCTTTGCGCCAGCATACCGGAATCTGCCGGTACACCAAAGATCTGGATTTATTCCTAACTGCACGGAACTCGCCTGCCGCGCTGGAGTGCCTGCAGAAGGTAGGGTTGGAATGTGAAGTCACCGATCCCGTCTGGCTGTCGAAGGCCTGGCGTGATGGGTATTTCGTCGACCTGATTACGGGCATGAGCAACGGCATCATCAATGTTGAGGACTCATGGATCGGCCGGGCGCGTCCGGCGGTTGTGTATGGAGTGAAAACACGGGTGCTTGCTCCGGAGGAGCTCGTGGCATCCAAGATTTTTGTGGCCAAACGCGAGAGGTTCGACGGAGCCGATATTGCGCATGTGATCTATGGGGCACATGACAGCTTCGATTGGGCGCGTGAGCTTGAACTGGTGGGTGAGCATTGGGAGATGCTGCTCTGGGCGCTGGTTCTGTTTCGCTATGTATATCCGTCAAGAAGTCACTATGTGCCCTCGGAGATCTGGAGCGAGTTGCTGACGCGCTTCACGAAAGAAGTGGAGAATCCGGATTCAAGGGCTTTGTTCCGCGGCAGTCTGGTTGACGAGAACCTGTTTGCCATTGACCTTAACGAATGGGGGCTGCCGAATTTGCTGGAGGAAAGCCGCAGGTTGCGATTGGCGAAAATGAAGCGCGACCGTGCTTCGTGCCAGAAGGTGATGAGGAAGCAAGCATGAGAATTGCCGCCAGCGCCGATCTGCATTTCAGTCCGCAGAGCTACGCGAAGTTGAAGGATCAGTTTGAACGCGTGCGCGACGATGCAGATGTGCTCGTGCTGGCTGGCGATCTCACCAATTACGGGCAGCCGGATGAGATGGAGCCATTGCTGAATGTGCTCGTGCGATTGCGTTTGCCGACTGTGGTGGTGTTGGGCAATCACGACTACGAAAGCGGCAAAGAAGAAGAACTGCGGCGGATGCTGATTGCTGGAGGCATCAAGGTTTTGGATGGCAGTGGTTACGAGCGCGACGGAGTTGGGTTCGCGGGTGCGAAGGGATTTGTGGGAGGCTTTGGGCGCGGAGTGCTTACCGCATTTGGCGAGCGCGAGGTCAAAGATTTTGTGAAGGCGTCGATCGATGAGACGATGAAATTGGAGCGCGGTATTTCCCAGTTGCGCGCCCCCAAGCGGGTAATCGTGGTGCACTATTCTCCGATTGCGGAGACGGTTGAGGGGGAGGCACGAGAGATCTTTCCGTTCCTGGGCAATTCACGGATGGCTGAGGTCATCGACCGTCATGGGGCTGATCTTGTTTTGCATGGTCATGCGCATCACGGGAAGTTGGACGGACACACGAAGGGCGGGATTCCGGTTCACAATGTGGCGATCTCGTTACTGCAGGCGCAGAGTCCGTCGCGGGTGTACCGCATCTTCGAGATGTAGCTAGTGGAAGTCGTGTGAACTGGTTTCGGCTTTCGTGACGAAGAGTGGCTGCACGCGTTCAGCACGGACCGAGATCACATTGTCCTGATTCTGCAGGATTCCTTCGACGGCAAGAAATCGTTCGCTCGTGAGCAGCAGGCGGTTCTCGTGAAACAAGTCTGGGCGCACGATTGCGTTGGCCACTCCGGTTTCATCTTCCAGAGATAAAAAAACAAATCCCTTGGCGGTGCCGGGACGCTGGCGGGTGATTACGCATCCACCGATGCGGAGACGCTTGCCTGTGGGCAGGTCGCGCAGTTCGCTGGCGCGGCGGATTCCCATGGCACTGAGCCACGCGCGCTTGTAGGCCATGGGGTGCGGGCCGACGGTGAGTCCGGTACCGTGGAAGTCGGCGACCAGGCGCTCTTCGTGATTCATGGGTGTTAGGGGAGATGGGGCGTCAGGCTCGGGTTGATTTTCCAGGAGTGGGCCGGAAGGGCGTACGGCGCGTTCGACTTGCCAGAGAGCGTCGCGGCGGTGGAGGGGGAGTTTCGAGTTTCTAGTTTCGGGTTTCGAGTTGTGAGCCGCTGCATCAGGTAGAGATTCCTCCGCCCCTCGCTTTCGCTCGGGGGTCGGAATGACAACGTTATGGAGAACATTCGTCCTGCTCACTGGCCACTGCCCACTGGCCACTGTATTTAACGCTCCGATTGCTGCCAGCGTGGTGAGTTCGTCTTTGCGCAATTCGGGTACGCGGCGGGTGAGGTCGTGGATGGAGGTGAAGGGAGCCAGCATCCGTTCGCGAAGCAAGGAGCGAGCGGCTTCTTCGCGCAGACCACGAACGTAGCGCAGGCCCATGCGGAGAGCGATGGTGTCGGCACATTGGGTGTCGTCCCTACGAGATTCGTTCCATGTGTCTGGCGCTTTCCCAGGACTTGCATCTTGGGCTAACGAATGCCATCCCTGACAGGACTGGATGAGTTCGTACTTAGCGTTCACATCTTCCTCGATGTTCTTTCGCGTACCCGAGATACGAACGGTATCCGGATGCGTCTCGAGATTCTTCCGCCCCTCCGGGGCTTGTACATTAATGACCGCTGCTATCCCACGGCTTGCGCCGTGGGCTACATTCTGTCGCCGCTTCGCGGCTGGGTCTTTGCTGGGACCGGGGAATTGAGTGTTGGACAATGGGCTCGGGACCCGGGGGTCAGGACTCGGGACTCGCTGCAACGTGCAATTCCAATCTGACTTTGTCACATCTATTGGCAGAAGCTTCAAGCCGTGGCGCTGTGCGTCTTTCACGATCGTTGCCGGAGAATAAAATCCCATCGGTTGATTGTTGAGCAGCGCTGCTGTAAATGCGGCGAGGTAGTGGCATTTCAGAAAAGCGCTGGCGTAGGCGATCAGCGCGAAACTGGCGGCGTGCGATTCGGGGAAGCCATAGAGTGCGAATGACGTGATCGAGAGAATAATTTCTTCCTGTGCCTTGGGAGAAATTCCATTGGCGGTCATGCCGGCGCGGAGTCTGGCTTCGATCTCGCGCATGCGAGCTTGCGAACGCTTGAATCCCATGGCGCGGCGGAGGTCTTCGGCTTCGCCTCCGGTAAAGTTGGCGGCGATCATGGCAATGCGCAGCAGTTGCTCTTGGAAGAGCGGGACGCCAAGCGTGCGTTTGAGCACGGGTTCGAGGGAAGGGTGCGCGTAGGTCACTTCCTGGCGTCCCTGACGGCGCTCTAAAAATGGATTCACCATCTGCCCGACGATTGGCCCCGGGCGAATGATCGCAACCTGCACGACTACGTCGTAGAAACGTATGGGCCGCAGGCGCGGCAGGCACGACATCTGCGCGCGGCTTTCTACCTGGAACATGCCGACCGTGTCGGCCTGCTGCAGAGTGGAATACACCTGCTTGTCGTCCTGCGGCAGGTGCGCGAGATCGACCTCTTCGTGATAGTGATCGCGAATCAGTTCGATGGAATCTTTGAGCACGGCCATCATGCCGAGGCCGAGCAGGTCGACTTTGATGATGCCCATGTCGGCGCAATCTTCCTTGTCCCATTGCACGACGACGCGGCCGGGCATGGAGGCGGGCTCGAGCGGAACGACGGAATCGAGTTGTCCCTGGCAGATAACCATGCCGCCTGAGTGCTGGCCGAGATGGCGTGGCATGTCCTGTACGGCGAGGCAGAGTTCGTAATACTTACGCAGTCGAGGATGCGTTAGGTCGAGCCCAGCGTCGCGGAATCGGCGGTCGAGCGCGTCGTTCTCGTCGCGGAATTCCCAGGTAGCGACGGCGGCGGAAATTTTCGCGAGTGTTTCTGCATCGAACCCGAGCGCCTTGCCCATTTCGCGCGCGGCCATGCGGTTGCGGTAGGTGATGACATTGGCGGTCATCGCCGCGCCGCGCTCTCCGTATTTGCCGTAGAGATACTGGATGACCTTTTCGCGCTCGTCGCCGCTGGGCAGGTCGAGATCGATGTCGGGCCACTCGCCACGCTCTTCCGAGAGGAAGCGTTCGAAGAGTAGTTCCATGCTCACGGCATCGACCGCCGTAATGCCCAGCGAGTAGCAGACGGCGCTGTTGGCGGCCGATCCGCGTCCTTGCACGAGGACGTTTTGTTCGCGACAGTACCGGACGATGTCCCAGACGATGAGGAAGTATCCGGCGAGTTTGAGCTTTTCAATCAGTTTCAGTTCTTTCTCGATTTGCAGCCGGGCTTTGGCTTGCAGTTCAGGCGGCTTGCGGCCATAGCGTTCATGAAATCCTTTCCACGCTTTCTGGTGCAGATAAGAATTCATCGTCTCGCCTTCCGGTACGGGGTAACGTGGAAATTCGTAGCCGAGATTGTCGAGGGTGAATTCGAGACAGTCAGAAAGCTCGAGCGTGTTCTGGATGGCTTCAGGCAGGTCGGCGAAGAGTTGCTGCATCTCCTGCGGAGATTTCAGGTGGCGCTCGGAGTTGCGGGCGAGCAGGCGTCCGGTAGTAGAGAGGGTGCGGTGATTGCGAATGGCAGTGAAGGCATCGCAGAGTTCGCGGGCTTTGGGAATGGCGTAGTTAACGCCGTTAGTTGCAAGCAGCGGAAGTTGAAACGAGCGGGCAAGATCGATGGCAGCGCGGTTGCGGGATTCTTCTTCACGGTGAAAGTGGCGTTGGAGTTCGACGTAGACATTGCGCGGGCCGAAGGTGCTGATGAGTTGATCAATCTGGCTGCGCGCTTCATCGATGCCACCTTGCTGAAGCGCCGCTGCGAGTGGGCCTTCTTCTCCACCGGTGAGGCAGATGAGTCCCTCGGCGTGTTCTTGTAGTTCCTGTGTGGTGACGGCGCCTTCTCCTTTTTTCGCGCGCAGCTTCATTTTGGTGATCAAGCGGCAGAGGTTTTGGTAGCCGGTGCGAGAAGAGACGAGTAAAGGAAGGCGGAATGTTTTGTCCCTTACCACAGCTTTGTCATTCCGAGCGGAGCGAGGAATCCCTGCCTCTTTTACGGACTGCTGGGGGTAGGGATCCTTCGACTGCGTGGATTCTGCGCTTCTCGCAGAATCCACTTCGCTCAGGATGACAGAGCGTTGGGGGAGCGCTGGTTTTGCTCCGCTCAGGATGACGCCTCTAAAGGAGGCACAGGAGACTTCGGCTCCAATGTGCGCCTTGATCTTGGCCTTATCTGCCGCCAGATGGAATCGCGGCGCGCCGTAGATACCGTCGGTGTCGAGCAGAGCCATGGCTGGCATGTTGAAGTGCTGACACACGCCGACCAGTTCCTCGGGCAGGGAAGCGCCTTCGAGGAAGCTGAAGGCAGAGCGGGCGTGGAGTTCTATATACATTTAGTCATTGATTCATTTAGTCATTTAGTCATTGAACAACCATTTCAATCCGCAATGACTCAATGGCTAAATGATGACTAAATTCCATCAGTCATAGGTTCCCTCTACGAACCACGACCCGCCGAGCAGATCGTGGACGAGGCGGTAAAACGAGATGGCTTCGCCGTTGCGCAGGGCCAAATCCCATTCGTCGCGGGACCAGGCATCGCGCTCCCACCAGTCGCCGGAAAAACGCCAGGGGCCAGCCTTCCAGAGGACATTTCCTTGAACATCTTTTCTGCGGCAGGCCAAATGCACTGGTTGCCCATTCTCCAGCGTGACGTTCGCGCGTAGCGGCGGACGGAATCGCCGCAGGGCAGTGATGGCGGCTTGTGCCTCCGTGGAGTCTGGGGTTTTCTTCTGCGGAGTTTTGCGCGCAACTTCGGCGACGAAACGGCGCATGCGAAATCCTTCGGGATGATGCGTGTCGAGCAATTCCAGCGCTCCAACTTTGTGCTCGCCGACGATACCGGCTATGCGGGCGAGCGTAAGTTCGAGTTTTTCCGGCTCGGGCGCTGGTGGGAGAAATAATCCACCCTGCGCGGAACGTGGTCGCGCTGGTTCTGCTGCCAAATGGATTTTTACGATGGGTGCTCCCGGTGGATGCGCATTTAAATCGAGTTGCAAGAGCTTCAGGAAAACCTTGGAATCAAGCATAGGAAGCGGAAGACTGAGCTTGCGGATAAATCTGGTTTGCCTGGTGGAAATAATTTGTGAAGCTGTCTGTGTAGCCACCGTTCCGTCGCTCTCGCTGGAAATGCCGGGGTTTTCATAATCATCCTCGACGCCGGTGAGATTTGAGAGTTCGAGCGTTAAGCGTAATTCCTGTGTGGCGAGCGCGCGAGAACCCAGGCGTGCACAGATTTGTTCGAGCAGGCGATTCAGCAGGAAGGCTAAAGGCTCGAGCAAGACAATCGGATGCTCGAGTTCCACAGCTTCTTCGAATAGCAGCGGCGCTTCGACGGGAACCAGAGTGCGTGAAGCTGTACCTCGCGCCAGTTGCTGCAGATGCAGGCCCTGCTGTCCGAGGCGTTCGCTTAGCGCAATCTCTGGCAGCGCCGCCAAAGCGCGCAGGTTGCGAATGCCCCAGCGGTCGAGGGTTTCGAGGAGGCGATCGGCTTCTTCTTTCTGATCCGCTTGCAGACGGTCATCAAATAAAACTTTTACTGGTAGCGGGCCAAGGTGGTCGGCTTCTTTGCATGTGGGGATTACAGTGACTCCGGAAAATCCACGGGCGGCAATTAGGGCAGCGTCTGGGTTCGAGGCGATCGCGATGTGAGCTTTAAGTCCAAGTGACACGGCGCGTTCGAAAATGGCGCGGGCAATTTCTGGCAGCGATCCCAGCAAAGATTCCATGCCGGCAAGGTCAAGCAGAACCGTGTCGCAAGCCGAATCTTCCACGCAAGGGGAAAACGATTGGGCGCAGTCGAGCAGGGCAGCGTATGCCGAAGATTCCTGCAGCGTAGAGCGCAGGCGCAAGGCGAGTTCCGTGCAGAGTTCGCCTTGGGTCTTGCTCATGCCGGGCGCGATTCCGAGGTCACGCGCTTGTCCGTTTACCGCAATAATTTTTTCAAGCGGGGGCTTGCCTTCGAGGATGGCGAGTGGATGCGTCGCCAGATCCGGCTCGGCGCGAAGCGCGGCGGCTACGGAAAAATTCGGAACGTAGATGCAGGCGAACGGCATGGAATCATTGAGTCATTGAGACATT
>Ga0126370_10000057_pt1 | contig 32296 bp, 28 predicted proteins | sample PanSoiMetaPlot_3_FD_92586 | JGI IMG/M metagenome (GOLD analysis project Ga0126370, IMG submission 92586) | Tropical forest soil microbial communities from Panama - MetaG Plot_3 | ecosystem: Environmental > Terrestrial > Soil > Tropical forest > Bulk soil | place: Panama | collected 2016-02-17 | reverse complement strand
GCGTAGCCGTTAGCGTCTCTCTGGGGACGCTGGTGACGAACGGCTCGACCAGCCATTTCAGAACCACGGGGATGTCGCGCGTCAGCGAAACCACTTCACTTTGGACGTATACGCCGCCGTCGCGCTCTTCAAAGCGCCACCAGGTTTCCATGCGCCACAGGAATCCGCCGTCTTCTCCGGGTGGCTTTTCACGTTCCTCTTTTTTGCCGGCGTTTTCCACTTCCGCGATGCGCACTGCGGAGCTGCGGCTGTGCGCGCGGTCCGGCCCGTCACGGAAATAGTGAATGTCATGCTCGGTGTTCAGCACCACGGTGATCACTTTGTGCCGCCGGAACCGCAGGAACACGTGGAAGTGGTCGCCGTCGCGCGATTCGATTTTTGACCGCTCCACATCCGGGCCAAAATAGATGTAGTGCTTATCGTAGTCTTCGAGCATGCCGAGGACATCGTCGAGTTTGGCTCCCGGGATGAACACGACGCCGGACCAGTGGTGGATGATACCCGCGGGGCACGCGACTTCTTTTTCCCCGTCGCGCATTTCCAGCTTTTTCATTTCCACTTCGCCGCGTTTCAGAGCCGCGTAGGCATCGGCGCGTTGGGCGGCAGGCAATTCCTCAATCCACAGAAGACTCGTGCCGCGCTTCAGCTCCTGCGCATTTCTCGCTTCGGTGAGTTTCAAGTAACGGTCGAAAGCCTCGAGCGTATTTGCGTGCAGCTTGGCGGGCTCCGGCTCCGCGCCTTGGGCGAAGTCGGCAGCCGCCGGGTACAGCATCACCGCCAGCAAGACCCCCGCCGCTGCAAACCGCATGTCACGTATACGCTTCACCTGTCGCACCATCCTGTCAGTGCAAGTTTCTCACACAGTTGCTAATACGTTGATTCAACGGAGTTTCCGTCATTTCTCCGCGGCCCGCAATGCCTAGGAGTGCAAGCCTTACGCCGAAATTAGTCGGGCGAGCCGCCCCTCGCTGTCTCGAAAACTGGCGAATCAGGTCTGAATGTAAGGGAGGGAAGAGAGGGAAATGAGAAAACTGAAAGTGGCGGGTTGGGTAGCTCGCACACGGTCCCTTTCGGGGCCGCTGTCCCCGCGCGGCCCCCAACCCGTTCTTGGCAAATTACGCGGTGGCTTTGCGAGGCTCAATGGTTCGCCAGAGCCATCGTACAGGGTACGCGGGTCGTAGTACGAATTCCCATTCTCAAGACACCGCACTTGTTCGAGAGAATCCCAGTAACCAATGTAAAATCAGTCAGATACGAGGAGAAGGGTAAGTATTTGGTTGGCAATGGGAACCTCGATAGTACTGCCCTAATCTTTAATCCGTGTCTCGCCGCCTCGATGATGCCTATCGGTCGCCGGGGACTTACCGGAAAAGACTGGGGACATACCAGCGCGCGTAAGTTGCGAATCCCAGGAGAAGTACGAGCCACCAAAGCACAAGGACGCTTCGCATCCACGGTTTGTATCGCTGGATCCGGAATCTTTCTGGCAAGAGCTGCGTGCCCGCGGCGACGAGTATGTACAGGGCGGTGAGTTCGGTAAAGCTCCCGAGAGCCGCGTGGGCGGTTGCCAATGCAAAATAGGACCGTGCGAGTTTGGCGGGGATTCGAGGAAGCACTTGCATGTGAAAAGACGGGACCATGGTTATGCCGACCACCGTCAGATTCAGGATCACGATGGTGGATTGACACCAGGCGTGTTGCCGATAACGCTTGGCCTTCGCGAGCCAGGCGCCCACGAGCAAGCCCGCTCCCATGGCGATTTCCAGCAGCATGACGATGTCGGCTGCGAGAGGCGCCTGCGTTCCCAAGAGACCCTGGTTCAATGATTCACTCCGTTGCAAGCTAGGACGGCTTCTACCCCGGCCCATTGACGCCGCTGAGGAATCCGCCTAGATGCCCGGTCATTGCAAGCAGCACCGCAGTCAGCACTTCCATCGACAGACAAAAAAGGCGCAGCTTCTCGTTTTGCGCGCGCCTGGCGCTCCAGTGAATCAGCCAGACGACACAGGTCAATGTTCCGGAAGCCACGCCGAAAATAAGGTGAAGGAGCAGCGTGCCTTTCAGCCGCTGCCCCTCGAGTTGCCACTGCCAGGCTAGGAGCCCGGTGATCATCGTGGGGAGGCTGGCCGCTGCCGCAGCGAGGAAATTGAAATACGCCGCTGCGGCCAGGCTTTGCTTTTTGGTCCAATGCGCGGCGAAGTCAAAAGCCGCTCCTGAAATAAACAAAGCAATCGGAAAATGGATCAGCACAACATGCTGGGCGTGCTTTGCCGCAAGCGCGGCTTTAAGGTCGAAGGGATTCAGCATTTGTTATTGAACGATGACCTTACCGGTCATCTTTGGGTGAATCGAGCAGAAGTACGCATAGGTGCCCGCCTTGGTGAAGGTGAAAGAGAATTTTTCATCCGTGTCGAGAACCTTGGACTTGAAGGCCTTAGGATCATCCGAGCTGACGACAGTGTGGGGAATGTCGTCGCGGTTGGTCCAGGTCACGGTGCTTCCTACCGAAACTGTTAATGCAGCCGGGCCAAAGCTGAAATTGTCGATCTTCACTTCGGCGCTTTGGGGCTTCTGCTGCGCAGCCACAACGGAGTTCTTGGCTCCTAGAGCGGCGATTCCCAGAACCGCGACTGCGATAAACATGGCTACAGACACACTTCTCCTCATGATTTTTGGTCTCCTTTTCTTATTTAGTTTCTAGGTTCGGAAAGCACCGGTCTAAAGACCGGACACTACAAAACCCGAATTACGCTGATGTTGATCGAGCGTGCTACTCGAGCGTCGAATCCACCACGCCCAGCGCTTGCTTTCCCCGCACGAAGTTAACGTCCGTAATTCCAAGGACGCTTTTCAATTGTTCGGCTGGAACTTTCATCGGCCCCGGCGAATCGGCCTTCCCGGGCGCGGGCTGCGGAAACGCAGTCGATGCAGCCGTATGAAACATCACATTTCCTTCGACCTTTTGCATGGTCTGGTGAATGTGCCCATTCAACACGGTGACCGACCCGAATTTCTTCAAGTAGGACAAGGCTTGCGCGCTATCCTCCGTGCCCCAGCCCCATTCCGGATAGACCGACCACAATGGAATATGTGCGAAGACCACGATGGGCGTGCTGTGCTTCAGGTGCTTCACGTCGTCTTCGAGCCATTCGAGCTGCTCATGTCCTAGCGTCCCCAAGCCGCCAGCCTTGAGATTCATAACGTTCACCAGCCCGATGAAATGGACGCCCTTCTTGTCGAAACTGTACCAGCCGGCGCCTTTGCTGCCTTTAGCGAAGCGGTCCAGGAACTCTTTTCCGTCATCATTCAGGACGTCGTGCTCGCCCGGAACATAGAAAACATCCTGTGGCTTGGCTGATTTCAGAATCTGCTGGACGGCGTCAAATTCTTCCGGCTTCGAAAGGTGGCTGATGTCGCCGGTGTGTAAAAGGAATTCCGGTGCAGTCGTTAGCCCGTTGATCTTGTCTACGGCAGCCTTCAGGGTTCCGGCGACGTCAGGATTGGCAGCTTTGTTGAACCCCATATGGCTGTCGCTGATTTGCGCAAAGCTCAGTTCACCGGCCATTTCCTTGGCGTCCAACTCCGGCAATCGGCTGAAACTGTAGGAACGCAGTACGCCCCCGCGGATTACGCAAAAGGCCCCGGTACCGGCCCAGGCCATACACTTCAGGAAGCCACGCCGGTCAATGCCATCGTGGTTGTGGTCCTGCAGCAACTCGTCTTTTCCCTTCCCTGCCATGATTTCCCCCGTGTTTAGAGACACCAGTAGCAATGCTGCTTTTCGTCGCCGATCCCCAATTTTTATTGGAGGCGGCGCGGGTGAGAGAGTCCAGGGAGCCCGCGCCGCGTATGGGACGTGTTTCGTTTGTGCAGACCGCCAGGGGCGGCAAGTTATTCCCGGGCGCCGTTTTCCCAATTTGGCCGCTTACCAACCGGTTGCTACTTTCGTCCCTCTAAGGGGACAATGGGGAATAAAATAGGTCTACAGGCGGTTTGTGCCCATGAGTGGGATTAACCAGGGGAGTGGGTCGGACGTGTTGGATGTGCACGAGCGGGCGCGCTTCGAGCAGCTCGTTATGCCCCACCTCGACGCCGCCTTTAACCTTGCGCGCTGGCTGCTAAGAAGCCGCGAGGATTCAGAAGATGTAGCGCAAGAGGCCATGCTCCGCGCTTACCGTTTTTTTCGAGGGTTCCATGGAGGAGACGCGCGCGCTTGGCTTTTGCAGATTGTGCGAAATACCTGTTATACCTGGTTGGAGAAGAATCGCCCTGTGGAACTAATGACCGAATTCGACGAGGAACTGCATCCTCAGCCGAGCGTTTCGCCGGAGACGCTGGCTATCGCCGGAGACAATCGCGAGCGTTTGGGCCGGGCCCTGGAGACGCTGCCGCCGCGATTCCGGGAAGTGCTGGTTTTGCGTGAACTGGAAGGATGTTCGTATAAGGAGATTGCCGCTATTACTGCGATTCCCATCGGCACAGTGATGTCCGCTCTGGCCCGCGCGCGCCAGCGGCTCCAGCGTGCCCTTACACAACCTCCGGTGCAGGAGGCCTCTCGTGAGCTGTGACTATACGCGCACGGCGCTGCACGGCTATCTGGATGGCGAGCTGGACGCCTCCCGTTCGGCCGAATTCGAGCGCCATCTGGAAGGCTGCCGTGATTGTGCGAAGGCCCTGGAGGTGGAAGAATCGCTGCGCTGTGTTCTTCAGCGCAGCAGTCTTTGTGAACGCGCGCCGGCGTCGCTCGGCAAGAGAATTCGCGTGGATTTGGACGCAACTACTGCCGCTCCGGTGGTGCAAAGAATTCCTGCCTGGCGATGGGTGGCCGTTGCGGCGTCGATTCTTATCGTTGCCAGCATCTCCTGGTACGCCTGGCCGCGCGTAGGAATAACCCGGAATCCTGACGCTCCCCCGTTCACTGCCGCTGAGCTGATCGACGCCCACATTCGCTCGCTGCAACCCGGGCACCTTACCGACGTCGCCTCCACGGACCAGCACACGGTCAAGCCCTGGTTCAACGGAAAGCTTGATTTCGCGCCTCCGGTCAAGGACTTCAGCGACGATGGTTTCCCGCTCGTTGGTGGGCGGCTGGATGTTCTTGGCGGTCAAAATGTCGCGGTGCTGGTTTATGCGCGCCGCAAACACTTCATCAACGTCTTCGTTCTACCCACCCGGATGCCTGACACGCCGATTCATCCGCCGGGATTGCGGCAAGGTTATCAGTGGGTTCACTGGCGGCATCAAGGGATGGAATACTGCGCCGTCTCGGATGTCTCCGTGGCGGATCTGCATGAGCTTGCCCAGCTGACCTACCAATAGGCTCTATTCCAACTCACACACAGTTGTTGAGCTGAATGTGTCATCCTGAGGCGAACCGACAGTTCCACCGAAGGCGCAACGTGCAATTTGAGCTTGAAGTATCCGTTGAGATTCTCCGCGCAGAAATCGCGCGGAGAGGCAGAAGGTCTTCGCCCATCCTCGTCGGACGGGCTCAGAATGAAAATCTCAATTATTGCGGATTGGGCTTGCCTTTGACGTAGGCTTTGGGAACTTCCTTCGCGTAAATCAGGCGCAACGTTATGTTTTTCGTTTGCCCCTTGCGCACGTAGATGTTTTTCTCCCACTCGGAGAAGACCCCATTCCCTGAAGCGCGCAAATCGTAATTGTCGGCCCGTAGCTTCGTGATTGTGAAATGGCCATGCGCGTCCGCATGAACAGCGTGCGGGGCGTTGCCAGCTGACGATTGGTAGGTCACAGCTGCATCTGGCACGGGCCTGTCATCGGGTCCTAACACCACACCCGTCAGGGTCGTTGTTCCATTTTTATGCGGTCCCGCGGCCGCAGTGCCTATCGCTACGAGAGCAAGCAAAGCAGTTGTTAGAAACAAAACGATGTGTTTCATTTTTTGAGACCTCGCCGGCTCTTTGCAGAAGAGCACGCTGAAAAGATTCAGACTGCGGGCTCGGTCGCAGCCGCCTTCTTATCTCAATTTAAGTGTAGGCCGTGCCGCTCTTACGGCGGCGCGGAGACGAGAAAATGTGCTTTCCGGCAACCTGCCAGTTCGGACAGGTCTCTTCAACAAGAGCTTAGGCGAGCTTTTGGACCGGTATGCTGCTTCACACGGTGGCCTCGATTTGCAATTCGTCGATCATTTTCTCAAGTTGCCCGTTGGCGGTGTCCCGCTGAGCTTCCGTGTCGTGGATCTTCTTGCGCAGCGCTTCGAGTTGGGTTTCCTGCTCATCGAGTTGTTTTGTGTATCGTTGCAACAAAGCTTTCTCCTCGGCACTGCCGCGTAGTGCTTTCATGTTTTCTCGCAGGCGGCCCTGGTCTTCCACGATACGGTCGATGTCCTTTTGCCGATTTTCCATCTCCTCTTCAAGCTTGGCGACAACCGCTTTTTGTGCAGAGATCTTTCCCAGCGCCTGTGCCATATCCGGCGTAATCGTTCCTTGCTTTACGAAAACGGCTACCTGCTCATCGGTCAGGTTGGAGAGCTCGTAGGTAGTGGATAGGGTGCGAACTTCTTCCACTGGCAGGGAAGCCGTGGCCTTCGGAGGCACTTCCAGGCGAAAGCGGTATTCGCCGGGAGCTTTCTCTTCAGGAGCGGGTGCGCCTTTGGCAAGCATCCATTCCGGCCGTGCCGGGTGCTCGATGACCAGAACACGCTTCGCTTCATCCTGGCTCCTGGCAACATAGAACGTTCGCTCATGAAGCTCGCTGACTTGGGTCAGCACGCCTTTGGAAATCTTTACGCGCGTCACGTGTTGGGGCTGATTGTTTGTCGAAGCGTCAATAAGTAACCCCAGGTCCGTCGCATACGAAACGAGACGCCGTTCGCCGGGCTTGATCGGATCGGTCAAGCCCTCACCGGCGAAGACTTCATTTTCCAGTACGCTGAAGCTGCCTCCGTCCAAAGTGAGCGGGCTGCTGTTCTTGAGCCAGAGCCCGCGCAGTGGGCGACCGGACCCCGTCGTCCCGCTCCAGAGAGAAACTTTTTCGGCTTCAATTTCTGTTTGGGCAATGGGGACGAGGGCGGACTGATTCTTCTTCAAAGTGACGCGATCCTTGAGCTTGTATTCAAAGAGGTCGCCGAGTTCTTGCCCGCTCGCGGCAGCTTCACCCATCTCCCGCGCCGCGTCCACGAACCCAGGAGAAACCATGGCGAGCGACCCAGAGTTCCTCCCATTGACCGCCACGCCAGCATTTCCTATTCCTCCCCCGGAACCGGAGCCAATTCCGACATGCGGGCGATTTGCAGCCCCTATTTGCTTACCGATTGTGACCGCCAGGTCCGTGCTCGTCGTATTCAATGTGGAAGTCTCGGCTCTTACTTCCACGGATTCGGCGGCTGCACCGACTTGCAATTGGGCATTTAGCTGATTTTCGCCCGGCGAAACATTCAGGCCTGCAATCACATCTTTTTTGAAGCCCGCGTGTTCTACCTCGACCCGATAATTTCCAACACCGATGCCGGAGAGGGAGTACTCTCCGTTGCTTTCCGTGTTTGTTTGTGCAACCACGCTGTTGTTTTCATCCAGTAGACGAACGAGGGCTCCCGAAATAATCGCTCCGCTGGGATCTGTAACCGCACCGCTCAACCGCCCGTTTCCCCGCAAGAGTGTCGCTGCATGTGTTTGAGGGGAAAGCTGCACACTTTCGGGGAGAGGAAAGACTGGGCGTCTGCCGTAAAAAGGCTCCGAAAGTTGTTGGATAAACGAGTGCGGGGCACCCGCAACGAGGGAGAGTTCGACGCCATCCCAATCTTCGCCGACGGTGTTATCCACGATGGCCCAGCCCTGGAGCAGCGGTTTCTTGTCCGATTTTGAAAGCAGCACGATGCGATAAGTCGTTTTCCAGATGGGGACTTCGCTGATGTAGCTGACATACAGATTGCGCTCGCCTGATCCAGTAGTGGAAATGGTCATGCGCCGGACGTCCTGGTCGCGCGACGAAGCGATCAGACCGAGGTACCGTCCGACTTCTACTTGCAGATCCTTCTCAGCGATGCGAACGCTGGTGGAAGGATTCAAGTCCACACTGCGCACTTCGCCGCTGTCGGTGATCAAAGAGATCTCGTCCGTTTCCACGGTCCAGTTGGTTCCGGTGCGAGTTTTTCTCTCCACGCTCAGCAATTTCCCGGAAAGAGCGGGGCCGTTTCCATTGCGTACTTCCAGACGAGCACCTCGTAGTGCGCCGAGAAACTCAGCCGTTGTCGGTTTTTCCCCGAGTGCCAGGCGCAGCGTTGCCAACCGTCGCGCCAGCGGGGCTTCGGAGTTGTAATCCACACCGGTGATGCGCCCACCGGAGAGATCAAGCACGGTCAGCGACTTCAAAACATCGTTCAATTGCGCGCTGGTAAAGTCTACGTGGACATCCTGGTTACCGCGTATGCGTCCCAGATGCTCGAAATAGCCGACGCCGTTTTTGTACAGGACGACACGGCGGACCGGCAGCTTGCCTGTAGAAAAATTGGAGCTTTCTTCAGAGCCGGTAGCTCTTTCTAAGGCTTTGGATTTATCTCTCGATTCTTGTTGCCCTGGAACTGAGCTGCAACAGGCGAGGAAACACAATACCGCGAAGACCTTCTTCATAGGCCACCCCGTCCCAAACGAATTACTTCCTTGTTATGACCAGATGCAAACTATGTTTGCAGTGTTGTCCGGATGGAGGAGCGTGCGAGGGGTTTTCTGGCGAGCAGCTTCGCTGGGAGATCGGCCGAAGCTCATCCTGTGAGGTCGGACCGTTTGTTTACTCGTTGCGGAGGGCGACGACGGGATCGACGCGGGAGGCGCGATGGGCGGGAATCACGCACGCGGCAATAGCCACGAGAACGAGCACGGTGGCAGTGGCGCCATAGATTCCCGGGGCCTCGGGAGTGACTCCAAATAAGAGTGAGCGCAACAGCTCGCTGAGGACGGCGGCGAGGGCTGCGCCCGCCAGCAATCCGACGGCGCTGAGAGCCATGCCGCGTCCGAGGACCATGCGCGTAACGTCCACCGGTTTGGCGCCGAGCGCCATGCGAACGCCGATTTCGCGTGTGCGCTGGGCGACCGCATAGGCCAGCACTCCGTAAACTCCAATGCAGGCGAGGACGAGGGCAAGGCCAGCGAATACACCAAGCAAAATCATGGGGCGGGTGCGATCGGCTACATTGGCTTCAATCAACTCGTCCATCGTGCGAATCAGCGTTACCGGCTGCTGCGAATCCACTGTCCAGACGGCGTTTTCCACTGCTTTCACTGTGCTCTTCGGATCCATCGCCGTGCGCAGGACAAGGCAGGAATAAGTGTCGGGCTTGACCTGACCAACAGGAACATACATAGCCGGCTTCATGTTAAACAGCAGTCCGCGGTCGCGCATGTCCTGCACAACACCAGCGACCGTCCGCCATGGTTCGTCCTTGTCACTGAAGCGAATACGCTTGCCGATGGCGCTTTGCCCCGGCCAATGGCGTTTGGCGAAAAACTCGTTTACCACAACAACGAGTTGTCCTCCTTCGCGGTCGCTGTTTTGCAAAAAGCGCCCATCGAGCAGTTTTGCGCCGATGGTCTCGAAATAATGTGGCGTGACTTCCCGGTAGAGGGCGTCATTGTCTTGGCCCGGCTGAAGGGGAGGCTCTCCTTCCACGATGTATCCGTAGGTGTCTCCTTCTGCAGTAAATGGCGCGTCGGAAATGAAATCTGCGCCCTTGACGCCCGGAAGAGCGCGCACGCCCGCCGCCACGTTGTCGTAAAAATTCCGGCGTTTTTCCTTGGTGTCGTACTTGGGATCGGGCAGCGGCACAGCCATGGTCAATAAATGGTCGGCGCGGAATCCCAAATCCTGTTTTCGCAGATTCCAGATTGTTTGCATCATCAGGCCTGCGCAGACCAAGAGGGCAAATGCCAGTCCGAACTGCGTCACGACGAGTCCATCGCGCAGTTTCATGCCGCCGCGTGATTCACCGGAACGACCGCCATCTTTCAGCACTTCCTGCAAGGACACATCGGAAGCGCGAAAAGCGGGGGCGATCGCGAACAAGACACCCGCGGCAACGGATATAGTGGCGGTGAAGAGCAGAACGCGCCAATCGAGCTGAAATCCTGGCTGACCAATCTGCGGAGGCACCAAGGCGCCGAATGCGCTCCAGCAAGCTTGGCCTACTGCCAGCCCCAAAGCGCCTCCCAGCACGGAGAGAAGCAGGCTCTCGGATAGCATTTGCCCGGCGATTTGCCCCCGGGTTGCGCCTAAAGCGATGCGCACGGCCATCTCGCGCTTTCGATTTGTGGAGCGCGCCAACAGCAGATTCGCCAGGTTAGAGCAAGCGATCAGCAAGACGAACACCGATGCTACTTGTAGGACGAGCAACCCGTCCTTCGTATCACCGGCAAAGTCTTTCTGCAAAGGAACTACATTTGCTCCGAGCTTCGCATTGGTCTCCGGATATTGGTGTTGCAACCGCGCCGCAATCGTGTTCATTTCGGTTTGCGCTTGCTTCTGGGTTACGCCGGGCTTCATCCGAGCGACAACGTTCAGAAAGTGATTGCCGCGCTGCGCCCAGCGCTCCGGAGTGAAATAGAGCGGCATCCAGTAGTCCACATTCCTCTCGCGAAAGAAAAATCCTCTGGGCATGACACCCAGGACTACTGTCTCGGTGTTGTTCAGCAAAATGTTACGCCCGACAATGGAGCGGTCTCCGCCAAAGCGGCGCTGCCACAATCCGTAACTCAGCAGAACGACCTGTTCCTTGGCTTTGTCTTCCTCAGGTGTGAAGACGCGGCCGATTGTTGGCTGCACACCCAGCACAGCAAAGAAATTTGAAGTTACACGCTGGCCGAAGAGCTGCTCCGGCGCTCCGTCTCCGGTCAGGCTCATGCTGCTGCCTTGCCTCGCTGCCATGTCTGTGAAAACAGCGTTTTGCGCTTTCCAGTCCAAGAAATTTGCGGGGGCAGGAGTATTTTCCGGGAATCCGATAAAAGAAGAGTCTTCCCACACCAGGACCAAGCGGTCTGGCTGGAAGTACGGCAGGGGCCGGAGCAAGACGGCTTCAACCGCGCTGAAAATGGCGGTATTGGCACCAATCCCTAGCGCGAGCGCTCCGACGGCCACCGCAAGGAACCCCGGATTCTTGAAGATTTGCCGAAGGGAATGCCGTAAATTGATCAGCAGGTTCATAAGGATAGAAACGAGCCGCTAGCAGGAATGTTTCTGTGTATTTCGCGTAAACTCCGGGCCTTGGTATTTGTGGGATACTTGACCTTCGACAGTCTCTGGAGGAGCTCCCATGCCACGTTATCTTACGCAGCATACGCTGGCGTGCCTCACGCGGCAGGGAGCGGAAGCCCTCGCGCAGCGTATGCAGACAGGCGGTGCCGCGCGCGTCGAACGTGTGCTCGTCAACATGCTCGAAGGCAAGATGTTTGTGGAGTTTCGCGCGGAATCTCGCGAGGCGCTGGAAGGCTGGCTCAAAACCGAAGGCATGCATTTCGATTTTATGGTACGGATTGAATGGGAAATGCAAGGCGATCAGCTGCAGCTGGCCGAATGACCGGAATCGCCCACTTTGCGTCCCAGAAACGGTCACTCTCAATTTGGTTTCCACCTTCAAGTTTACCGTTAAGCTATTTTAAATCAACAAGTTAGCGTTGAGTGCGACGTGGTGATTGGCCTGCCATTCTTTCTGGCGTCATGGCTACTATATCCCTGAATATCGAGGCAGTGACACGCCCTGCGTTGCTTCTGCAGGCGCAAAAAGGCAATCGTGAATCTCTGGCTCAACTGATTCTGCCCTACGCTGCAGGTTTGTACCGGGGAGCGCTTCGGTTCACGAAAAACCCTGCGGACGCAGAGGACGCATGCCAGGATGCATTCCTGAAAGTGATTCGCGGGCTGGGACAGTTTGCGGGCGAAGGCAAGCGGGACGAAAAAGGAGACGATCTGCATGCGTGGGTTTCGCGCATTGGCGCGAATGCCTCCATTGACATCATCCGCAGGCGGCGTGACGGAAGGATTCTCTCCCTTGAAGAGCCCACCGGCATTCGTGAAGAGACCTTGGGAAGCGGAATTGCCGCAAGGGGCGAAAATCCCGAGGAAAGTTTCGCGCGGCTGGAAATGCGAAAGCGCCTTGCGGATTCGATCAAGCGGCTCAGTCCGGAGATGCGCCGTGTGTGTCTGCTGCGCGACGTTCTAGGATACTCGACACAAGAGGTGGCGGAGCGGCTGGGAATATCCTCGCTGACAGTGCGGCTGCGATTGTTTCGCGCGCGGCGCAGGTTGCGAGAGAAGCTGAGTATTGCGTCCGGACGCTTTGCTGCTGCGGCCTCCCGAAGAGCGGCTTAGCCCTGACAAACAAACCACAAGGAAAATAGATATTTGCGCCGAATTTTGGATGCTGGCGTAGAATCATGCCAGTTTCTCATTGCCCCGGTGAAATATGGAACAGGACCGGCGACGCACGCCCAGGTATCCCTTCGAGGCCTCCATCGAGATGCATGAAGGCTCGTCGCCAGACAAAAGAACGGCGCGGGTGACCGGACTCAGCCTCAATGGCTGCTACGTGAGCACCGAGAGCCCCTATCCGGAGGGGATCTCCCTGACCGTCAAAGTGTTCACGGCAACGGAATTCTACGAAGGCCAGGCGACGGTCATCTATGTCCAAGAAAAACTGGGAATGGGACTGATGTTCACTGACACGAGGCCGTATTACTTGATGGTGCTGCGAAAATGGCTTCTCTCAGCGATGATGGCGAAGAAAGAAACCTCAAGATAGTTCCCAATCACTAAACTCGCCCGACCGGAAAGTTCCTCTTCTCCCTAAGAAAAACGCGCAAGATCTCGGAGGTCCTGAAGGAATGACTTACTTTTGCGCGCGGAGCTTCGTTGCTGGGGAGCGCGCTTCGGGGTTTTTGGGCGACCAGTCTTCGGGAGGAAATGCGACGCGCCAGAAGTTCGGACTCGGCGTTTTGAATTCCACGCCAATTTCCGCTCTGCCGCTGCGCACCGGTCCTAGAAACGCGACGTGGCACTCCTGTTCCTCGCCAGTCTTGTTGTGCTTTATGTGCACTACTCCGCCGCTGATGACGCGCGCGCTGAGCAATATTAGTGCGCCATGCGCGTTGATGGCGAGCGTTTCCGTCCCTTCCTCGAAATCCATGCCTTGGGCATCCTTCCCGCGAACGCGGATGCCAACCTGCATGAGCACGCGCTGGCTGCGGCGGCGCGCTCCGGTATGTGTGTGCGGTGCTGAGACTTGAGACATGCAAAACCCTCGCTTCGAACCACTATACCGCTAAAGAAGATTTTGGAGAGGGCTTCAGGGGCGGCAGTTTTCCAAGTGGATACTTCGGCCGACTATCCACGTTCTTCAATCGGAACATAGTGCCGCGTGTCGTGCCCCAGGTAGATCTGGCGGGGACGGGCGATTTTCTGTTCCGGATCGAGGAGCATTTCTTCCCACTGGGCAATCCAGCCCGAAGTGCGAGGAATCGCGAACAGCACGGGGAACATCGTCATCGGAAAACCCATGGATTGGTAAATCAGGCCGGTATAGAAATCGACGTTGGGATACAACTTCCGCTTGACGAAATATTCGTCTTCCAGGGCGATGCGCTCGCACTCTAGCGCGATTTCAAGCAGAGGGTTTTTGCCCATCAGGTCGAATACCTGGTACGCAATGTGCTTTATGATGCGAGCGCGTGGATCGTAGTTTTTGTAGACGCGGTGCCCGAAGCCCATGAGCTTCACTTCGCCGGCTTTGACGCGTTTGATAAATGCGGGAACATTTTGAACCGAGCCGATCTCCATCAGCATGCGCAAAACTTCTTCGTTCGCGCCGCCATGGAGCGGGCCGTACAGCGCGGCAATCGCGGCGGCCGTTGCGGAATACGGATCAACATGGGAACTGCCCACCCCGCGAATCGTGTTGGCCGAGCAGTTCTGCTCGTGGTCGGCGTGCAGGATGAAGAGAATGTCCAGAGCGCGCTCGAGCGTGGGGTTGGGCCGGTACTTCGCTTCGGACGTGCGAAATAACATATTCAGGAAATTTCCCGGATAACTAAGGTCATTGTCGGGATAAACGTAAGGCATCCCCAGCGTATGCCGGTAGGCGAAAGCCGCAATGGTGGGCATTTTGCCGATCAGGCGGTAGGTCTGCTTCTTGCGCGAATCGGCGCTGAATATGTCTTTCGCATCGTTGTAGAACGTGGAGAGAGCGGCGATCGTGGAAATGGTCATGCCCATGGGATGGGCATCGTAGTGAAAGCCATCGAGGAATTTCTTGATGCTCTCGTGAATGAATGTGTGGTGCGTGATGTGATAGGACCAGTCTTTCAGTTGAGAAGCGGTCGGCAGCTCGCCGTTCAACAGCAGATAGGCCGTTTCGAGATAAGTGCTTTTCTCCGCGAGATCCTCGATGGGGTAGCCGCGATAACGCAGGATTCCGGCATCGCCGTCAATGAAGGTCACTCGGCTAATGCACGAAGCGGTGTTGTTGAACGCCGGGTCATAACTCATCATCCCGAATTCTTTGGGATCGACTCTAATCTGGCGCAGGTCGGCGGCGCGGATCGTGCCGTGAGTAATGGGAATTTCGTAGGATTTTCCGGTGCGATTGTCAGTAATGGTAAGGGTTTCGCGAGCCGTGGCAGAGCCATCCGGCTTTTTCGCTGCAGTTGCGGTAAGTGGCGAACTCATTCCAAGTCCTCGGAGGCAGCGGAGCGGTTGCCTTCCATCCCTTCTCTAACACTGTACACCAAAGCGGGCAGGGCGGAAACCCGGACGAAATGGCAGTTGCGCAAGGTTCGTGGATTCAAGGGGTTGGGAAAGTGGAAGGAGAAGGGCCAAGACGGGCAGATGCACCTCTTGACAATAGTCGTTATAACGACTATAATGAGGACGTTTCAGGAACCGCCCCGGAGGCCAACCATGATCCAGATTCGCAAAAGCGACGAACGCGGCCACGCCAACCACGGCTGGCTGGACACGCATTTCAGCTTTTCTTTTGCCGACTATTACGACTCGAAACACGTACACTTTCGCACGCTGCGCGTGATGAACGACGATCGTGTCGCCGGAGGCGGCGGATTTCCGATGCATCCGCACCGTGACATGGAAATCGTCACCTACGTTCTGGAAGGCGCACTGGAGCACCGCGACAGCATGGGCAACGGCTCGGTGATCAAGCCGGGTGACATTCAATACATGGGCGCCGGCACCGGCGTGATGCATAGTGAATCCAACGCGTCGGAAACCGAGCCGGTGCATCTCTACCAAATCTGGATGTTCCCGGAAAAGCAGGGACTCAAGCCTACGTATGGCCAGAAGAATTTTAGCGAAGCCGAGAAGCGCGGAAAGCTGCGGCTCCTGGTTTCTCCGGATGGGCGCGACGGCTCCATAAAAATTCGCCAGGACAATGATTTGTACGCGAGCGTCCTTGCCGCTGGCGAAACAGTGAAGCATGAATTAAGGCCGGAGAGGCACGCCTACGTACAGGTGGCACGCGGCAGGGTCACGCTGAACGGAACGAAGCTGGAGGAAGGCGACGGCGCAGCCATTTCCAATGAAAAGTCGGTCGAATTGATCGGCGGAGACAAGGCGGAGGTCTTGCTGTTCGACTTGGCCTGAATCTAGAGCGCGGGCGTTGAGGTGCGAAGGATCCGGAGTTATTCGTACCGCAACGCCGCTGCGGGATCCGTGTGCATGGCGCGTCTGGCCGGAATGTAACAGGCCACAACAGCCACAAGTGCAAGCACAACCGCGACGGAAATGAATGAGACCGGATCCAAAGCGTTTACCCCAAAGAGCAGGCTGCGCATCAACTGCGTGAGGCCGAGCGCTGCTAATAACCCGAAGACAACTCCAAGGGTGGTCAGGCGCGCGCCTTCGCCCAGCACCAGACGCATGATGTCCTTTCGCTGAGCACCTAGAGCGATACGGATGCCCAGCTCGCGCGTGCGTTGCGAAACAGAATAAGAAACCAGCCCATACAAGCCGATCATTGCGAGAATCAGCGCTAGTGCGGCGAAGCTTCCAATCAAGTAGGAAGGATAGCGGCGAAGGAAAACAGACGGAGACTGGGCGATGACCTGGTCCATGGTGAAAGGCTGAATCAGAACTAATTGTGGGTCGATGGCATGCAAGGAGGCACGCACTTCCCCCATTGCGCTCGCGGGGTTGTTGCCGGTGCGAACCACGTAGTTGATGAAAGAGTTCGTGTCCTGGATAAAAGGAAGGAAAAGGCTCGGTTCTTCCGGGCTGTCGAGCCCCGCGTCGGCGGTGTTGCTAACAACGCCGACGATTTCGCGGAAATTTTCCTTGGGGGAATACGTAAATTTGACGCGCTTGCCGATGGGATCCTGGCCGTTGAGATACTGCTTTGCCCAGGCTTCGTTGACAATGACGTGCTGAGGGGCGGTTGTCGAGTCGGCGGAATCGTCAAACACGCGACCGGACCGGAGCGGAATTTTCATCACAGAAAAATAGTTGTTCGAAATATCCCGGATATTGCATTCGTTTTCGTGACCCTTGACGACAGGCTGGCCCTCGATGATGAACCGGATGGAGGCCCCGTTGCCGGTGAGCGGAACAACGCTGTTGGAGGCGACTCCAGCGACACCTGGAAGGGCGCTAAGACGCTCGGTGAACTCTTTGTCGAAACGAATCGCGTCGGGGTCCTTGGGGTAGGCTGCCGGCGGAAGATTCACGGAAAAGGTGAGGAGATTCCTCGCGTCGAAGCCGGGATCGCGATTCAGGACTGCGGCAAGGCTCTTTACCATCAAGGCCGAGCCGACGAGGAGCACCATAGAAAAGGCGATTTCCGCCACAACGAGGACGCCGCGAAGACGCGTGCGAACTCCGCCTGCCGATGCGCGCGTTTGCTCCTTAAGCGTTTCGCTCTCCTGTCCGCGCGAAATTTGCAAAGCCGGCGCCAGGCCGAAAGCGATTCCCGTAAAGATCACGGCGATGCCGAGAAATGCGAGAACCGGCAGGTTCGTGTGCGCGTCGCGTAAGAACGGTGTGAACGCAAGCAGCGTGTCCGGGATGGCCGCGATGAGCAGGGAGGTTCCCCATTCCGCGAGGATCAGGCCGACGACGCCGCCCGCGGACGCGAGCATCAGGCTTTCCGCAAGCAGTTGCGAAATCAGACGGCCGCGTCCGGCGCCTAAAGCGGAGCGAATATGAAATTCCCTGCGCCGGCCCGCGGTGCGAACCAGGAAAAGATTCATGACATTGGCGCAGGCAATGAGCAATACGAAGCCGACCGCGCCAAAGAGAACCAGGAGAACCGGCTGGACCTGGCCGACGATGCGTTCCCTCAGCGGAACCATCGCTACTTGAATCGCGCCGTTCTCTTGCGGATAGGCGGCCGCCAGGTTCGCAGTAATGGAATTCAGTTCCGCCTGCGCCTGGCGTTGCGCGGTGCCATCGGCGAGCCGGGCAATGACCGGCATCCAACGGAGGCTGCGGCGCGTGACCAGATCGTTCTGGATGTGCAGCGGCACCCAGATCTCCGCGTTACCCCGGGGCGCGAATTCAAATGCGCGCGGGAGAACGCCGATGATGGTGACGCTCTTGTCGTCGAGTTGAATTGTGCGGCCAAGGATATGCGGGTCTTCGCCGAAACGGCGGATCCAGGAGCCATAACTGAGGATCGCTACCTTTGGCCCCTGAGCGATGTCCTCGCCAACGACAAAATCGCGGCCGAGGAAGGGCTTCACGCCCAGAGTGGAGAAAAAATTAATCGTGGTTTGTACGCCAGCAACGGGTTCGGGTTCGCCGGCGCCGAAAAGGACGAAGCCGTCGCCGCTGAAGCCCGCTAGTGCCTGGAAGGACTTGCACTGGCGCGTCCAGTCCAGGTAATCGGGGTAAGAGCTATCCCAAGTTTGCTTACTCACATCCGCGGCCCCAGCCTGCTGCGGGCGCAATTCCGTCAGCGTGATCAGGCGTTCCGGTTGCGAGTAGGGCAGGGGGCGAATGAGTGCGGCGTAGACCACCGAAAAGATGGCCGTGTTTGCGCCAATTCCCAGAGCGATCGTAAGAATTGCAACGATAGAGAAGCTTGGGTTGGCGAACAGTACCCGCAAGCCGTAACGAATATCGCTGAGAAGATTTTCCAGGAAGGACCACCGCCAAACGTCGCGGCCCTCCTCCTTCGTCAAAGTCACGTTTCCAAATTGGCGCCGAGCCGCGGATTCGGCCTCTTTCCGGGCCATGCCATTGCCAACCAACTCTTCCACCCTTTCATCGAGGTGTCCTTGAATCTCTTCAGAGAGATCACCGTAAAGACGGCGGCGGGAGAATAATTGCTTGAGCCAACTCATGATTCACCTCGCGCCAGGACTCGAGTGATTCCTTCGAGCATGCGTTCGAAGCGCGAGACCTCACGCTCCAGATGCTTTGTGCCCGCGGCCGTCACTTTGTAAATGCGGACGCGGCGGTTTGTAGAGGATGTGGCCCATTCGGCCTTCACTAGTTCTTCTTTGAGAAGGCGTTGCAGGGCCGGATAAAGCGAGCCTTCTTCGATTTGCAGCAGATCGTTGGAGGTTCGTTTGATGTGCTGCGCGAGCGCGTAACCATGCAGAGGCTGCCGCTTCAGTGTGCGGAGAATCATCATTTCCAGCGCGCCAGGGAACAAATCCCGTTGCTCATCATTTCCCATTGCTTATGAAAGGCCTCCCCAGACCCAGGCTGTGTCCTTCTAGGCCTAGAGCAAAATAGTATGCCTGAGGGCGAGAGTCAAGACGCCGAATGTGGAGGCGGCGGGCGAGGGAGTCTGCCTATTCGGGGGACAGTCTACGGTTTTTGGCATTTTGAGGCTTGAACGGCTCAAAGCATTGGGCTGCGCTCACTTCCAACCGACGTGCTTCATCAAGCCAGTAAATCGTGGATCTTTCCGCAAGCCGTCGAAGACCGGCTCGGAATTCAGCTCGATGAGATCGGGATTGCCTTCGTCATATGCCTTGCCCAGCCAGGCAAATGCTTTCTTGGAGTCGCCGCCCGCCGCGTAAATTTTTGCAATGTTGTACGGCAGAACGTAGCGCTGTGTCTGCGATTTCTCCAAGGCATCGGTCAAATGCAAGGCGGTTTTCTTTTCACCGGCCGCCGCATGAGCCAATGCCAGTGCCGCCTGCGTCTCCGTGCTCTGATTGGCAAGGCGAACGGCTTGTTTCAGCGCTGCAATAGCTTGCTTGAACTGGCGCTTCTGAACCAGCACCAAACCCATGCGCAGATAGGGCAGAAAATGTTCGCGGTGTATTTCCTGAACCCGCTTCAGCACCTCGAGGGCTTGATCGAATCTCCGCGCCAGATACAGGATCATCGCCAACGAAGCGCCAATTACCGGCGAAAGCGGGTCCAACTGATAAGCCCTCTTCGTCATGGCAATCGCTTCTTCGGGCCTCCCCATGGACATCAAGTATTCGCCAAACCAGTAGTACACAATCGCCTGCGACGGATCGAGCTCCAGGGCACGCTCAAAATCCTTCTCGAGCCCTTCCCAATCCCAATCATGCAACCGTACGTGGGCCAAAGAGCCGTGCGCTTCTCCCAAAGCGCTGTCCAGATCCATCGCCAAACGCGCAGCAGCCCTAGCTTTCCGAAACGTCTCCTTAGCGGGAACCATTCCCCGGCAAGCCAGCATTACGTACGAGTCGGCAATTCCCGCGTGCGCCATGGCGTAATCCGGATATTCGCGAATGGCCTCCTCATAGAACGAAATGCTCTTTCGCATGCCCTCTTCGGTCCGCGTGTTCCACGAGTGGCGTCCCTTCAGGTACGCTTCATAGGCCTCCGCGGATACTCTTTGCGCGCGCGCCAGGCGCCGCTCTTCTCGTGGCGTCAGCGTGACTTGAATCTCCTGGGCGATGGCTCGGGCGACTTCACTTTGCAGCATCAGGATATCTCCCAGGCTGCGCTCGTAGTTCTCCGCCCAGACGTGCGTTTCATCCGCTACGAGAATCAATTGAGCAGAAATGCGCAGCCGTTTGCCTGAGCGCCGTACGCTGCCTTCGAGAATGTAACCTGCGCTCAGCTCCTTGCCGATCTCCGCAATCCTCTTTTTTGTCCCCTTGTACATCATGGCCGAGGTCCGCGCGATCACTGCGAGCCGTTCCGGGTTCAGCCGGCTCAATTGCGTGATCATTTCTTCCGTCAGCCCGTCGCTGAAGTACTCCTGCTCCGCGTCACCGCTCAGGTTTTCGAAGGGCAGTACGGCCAGCATGAATTTTCGATCGGAATTCTCCTGCAGCTTTGGCCCCTCCCGAACCGGCACCACGAAGCGGTAGCCGCGTTTGGAAAGCGTGGCGACGTACTCTTGGCCATCGTTACCGTCGCCTAGGGTCTTTCGCAGAACGGATATAGTGCGCGCGAGGCTACCTTCTTCGACGAAAGCGTCTTGCCACACCTTCTTCAGCAACTCGTCTTTTTCCACCACTTCGCCCGCTTTTTCCACGAGCAACTGCAAGGTTTGCGCGACTTTGGGCGGCAGCGGGACTAGCTCTTTGCCGCGATAGAGAAGTGCTCCGGGGGTTTGAAGCCGGTAAGAACCGAACGAAAACCACTTTTCGCGAGGCATCGCGGGACCCCGGGTAAGGATTTGGTAAGAAAAATATCAGCTTCTCCGAAAGACTTCCAGCGGTCCTTGTTGCTAGAAATGCCACACAGTAAGACGAAGGGATGGGCGAAGTCGAGCTTCGCTTGAACATCCCCGAAACCGAAAGGAACAACACCATGAGAATTGTCCACTTTTCCGACGGTCGATTTTGGGAGTTCTGTCTGCGTGTGGCTGCCAGCATTGCCTTATTCGTGTTTGCCCAGGTTGCCTGTGCGCAGGAATCAGAAGCGGCTCAGAGGTATCTCTTCATCTGTGCGGGGGACCAGGCACGAACCGCCCCGGACTTTCTGGCGGTGATCGACTTTGATGAAAAGTCGTCTAGTTACGGAAGGGTTTTGGCGAAAGCGCCCGTAACCGGGCCAAATGCGATGGGAAACGAGTTTCATCATATAGGTCTCTCCGCGGATGGAAAGACGGTCGCCTGCGGCGGGCTTCTCAGCGTGTTGAAGGGACAGGACGAAGTGTTTTTCTTCGACGTTTCGAACCCGCGCGCCCCGAAGTTTCGCTCCTCGGCGAATCCGCCGCTCTCTGCGATTACCGACGATTTTCATGCCCTCCCCAGTGGCGGATTTCTTGTCACCATGATGGGCGGAGCGCAGGGACATGCGCCGGGGAGAGTTGCGGAGTTTGATGCCGCGCTAAATCTCATCAAGGAATATCCGGAAAATCCCCCGATGGATGGGTTCAATCCGCACGGGATTTCGGTCCGGCCGGAACTCAATCTAATGGTGACCAGCGACTTCGTCTGTCCTTCCACCACCCTGAACGCCGTTGCGGGAGGATTGGAGTTGCGCGGCAGCGTACGCGTGTGGGACCTGAATCGCCGCGAAATTGTGCGCACCATCGAAATCCCAAATGCCGGTGGAACCATTGATGTGAAGCTGATTCCTGGCGACCACGAGCAGCGCGGCTACACGGCGGGGATGCTGAGCGATCAACTCTATCTGATTGACGCAAGACAGGGCACGGCACGGCCGGTTTTTGATTTCAGCACCATCGCGAAAGGTGGCTGGCCGCAGCTCCTGCAAATCGCGCGCGACGGAACGCGGATGTTTATTTCCATGAACCAGGCCGGAAAAGTTGCGATGTTCGATATTTCCGCGCCGGAGACGCCACGACTCTTGAAGGCGTTGGACCTGGGAGCAAATTCCGGGCCGCACTACGTCAAGCTCACGGAAGAGGATAGGCGGCTGGTGATCAGCGACTACTTCCTGAACGAGGATTCCTTCGGCAAAGTGCACGCGGAAGGAGACCACAAGATTCACGTGGCGCGCGTTACCGGGAACGATTTGGTGTTAGACCGCCAGTTTGAACTCGATTTCAATACGGCATTTGCGTCGGGACCGGCGCGGCCGCACGGAATCGCCATCAAGTAAGGGCGAGTCAACCTCGAGTGCGCCGAAACTCACGCATAAACGCCGTGAGCGTTTCGACCGCTTCAAGCGGCACTGCGTTGTAAAGCGAGATGCGCATGCCACCAACAGAGCGGTGGCCGGGAGTACCCACGAGCCCGGCTGCCGCAGCTTCTTTGGCAAATTGTTTTTCAAGGGCTTCATCCCCGTTGGCGACACGGAAAACGACATTCATCTTTGAGCGCGAACCGTTTTCGACGGGGCAATGATAAAAATCGCCGCTCCCCTCGATCGTATCGTACAGGAGCTTGGCTTTCTCCTCGTTGCGCTTTTGAATGCCGGCGACTCCTCCGAGCGATTCCATCCATTCTAGAACCAGGCCGAGAACGTAAACCGCAAACGTCGGCGGCGTGTGATAGAGCGATTTGTCCTTGATGTGCGTGCGGTATTGCAGGAGCGTCGGGAGATTCTTGTCCGCTCGCTCCGCCAGGTCCTTGCGGATAATGACGACGGTGACGCCGGAGGGGCCGAGGTTTTTCTGCGCTCCGGCAAAAACAAGGCCGAACTTCTTCACATCTATGGGACACGAGGCGATGTCGGATGACATGTCGGCAACGAGCGGAGCGCTGCTCGGATCTGGCATGCTGGTCCACTGAGTGCCTTCGATCGTGTTGTTGGTGCAGAGATAAGCGTACGACGCGTCAGAGGAAAATTTGATTTCGTCTGGGCGAGGAAGCCGCACGAACTTGTCCGATTCTGTCGAAGCGGCGATGTGATGCAGGAAGCCTTTTTTCAGCTCGCTGATGGCTTTCGAAGTCCATGCACCCGTGTGTAGCACGTCGACAGGCTTTCCAGGCAGGCAAAGATTCATGGGAACCATGCTGAACTGCAGGCTGCCCCCGCCTTGAAGGAAAATCACAGCATAATCCTCTGGGATTGCGAGGAGGCTGCGCAGCTTTTGCTCGGCTGCTGCGTTAATGCTTTCGTATTCTGGGGAGCGGTGACTCATCTCCATCACGGACATACCGCTGCCGCGCCACTCGAGAAGCTCCTCGCGGATACGCCCGAGTACGGGAAGGGGCAGAGCGGCGGGGCCAGCGTTGAAATTGAAAACACGTTTGGTGGCAGGAACTGAAGCGGTGGTCGAACTCACGGTAACTTGGTCCTCTCGAATAGATTAATGCCGTACCTAGAGCGGTCGGCGTAGCGTTTGAAGCTCTTCAGAATAACAGAATTGGCCGTTCCCCTTGCATCCGGCAAACACTGCATAGTTCATGTCCCTCCGCCAAGAACCTTAGGACGAAACTTTGTAACTTCTTGAAAGATTACGACTCTCATTCGGTCAGGGGAGGGCATTTTTCTGTGCGTTGCTCTCAGCTCAGCGAAAAGGAGATAAGGAGTTGTTGTGGAGGATGTGAAGGGAAGATTGGACCCTATCGAACAGGGCAACGGTCAAACCGGTGGCGTCCAGACCGGTCAGGCCGAACCAAGGGGGTCTCAGGCTTTGGATGCTGACGCCGTGCGCATCCGCGCGGAGCGAGCGAACCTACTTGAGAAAACCACGTATCAGATTACAGATCTCTTGACCATCATTTTAGGACGAATCGAGATTCTGAGTGACAAAGTTCCCGACCTCTGCAAAGAAGAGTTGCAGTCCATTCGCAGCGTGGTAGCCAAAGGCGTGGAGTTGAACAAACGATTCTTCCTGGCGGTTCAGGCTTGCCGGCGGGAAATTGGCGTTTGAAGAAAGGGCAGTGGCAGCGTCCAGCGAATGGCCGCAGATTCTCTTGCCAAAGGAGCTAGGATGGCTCGACTAAAGCAAATTCGACGCGTTTGCGCATCGGATCGATGCGATCGGCGCGAACGCGTACGCGATCGCCGAGGTGCCATTCAAGAGGACGGGGCTTAGCGCTGCGGCTACTCCGTGAGCCTTTTGCTCCCGGCCGGCCTTCGCCGCTGCGCAGAGCGATGATGGCGTGGTCGCGTTCGCGATAGACGCAACGGGCGTTGGCCGCTTCTTCCAAGGCGCCAATGGGCAACAAACCTTCGACAAAAACTTCGAAAAGTTCGACGAAGCAGCCAAACTTCTGCACTGAGACAATCAGCCCTTCGTATTCCTCGCCGAGGTGCTCTTCCATGAACTGCGCCGTCTTCCAATCCATGAGTTCGCGTTCGGCGCTGTCGGCGCGGCGTTCGGCTTCAGACGTCTCCGAGGCGATCTCTTCAAGATTTCCGTGAGAATACAGTGCCCCCTCTGATCCTGGTGCTGGTGCGACTTGCGTTTTCAGGGGAGGTGCGGCTTGTGATGGATGGGCGAGCCCCCATTTCAAAATGCGGTGGACGATGAGATCCGGATACCGCCGGATGGGCGAAGTGAAGTGCGTGTATTCACCAAAGCCCAGTGCGAAGTGTCCCAGGGATTCAGCCGCATAGCGTGCTTGTTTGAGCGAGCGCAGCATGAGGTAGGAAAGGATGCGTTCTTCGGGCTTGCCGGCGATTTTACGGATGAGCCGCTGGTAGTGCTGCGGCGTGATGCTTACGTCGCCTCCGGGAAGCGCGACGCGCATTGCGCGCTCCCGGCCTTTGCCATAAGAGTCCGGGCGCGCGGCTTTCGCTGGCGCCGGAACGCGGCCGTGTCGCACCGCAACTTCGCGCTGGCGCAGATCCTCGACACCCAACGAATAGCCAAAAGCTCGAGCCAGCTCTTCAAATTCCAGAACTTTGCGGGCGTCTGGTTTTTCGTGCACGCGATGCAGAGACTCAATGCCGCGTTTCAGCAGATAGCCCGCTACAGCGCGGTTCGCGGCCAGCATGAATTCTTCAATCAAGCGGTGCGCGATGTTGCGCTCGCTGCGCGTGATGTTGGTCATGCGCTGCTTTTCATCAAATTCGATGACGCGCTCGGGCAAATCGAAATCTATGGAGCCGTGCTCGTTGCGGCTAGCGTTGAGCAGCAGGGCCAGATCTTTCATGTCGCGGAAATGATGCGCGAGCGGGGCATAACGCTTGCTCATTTCTGCATCGCCTTCGAGAACTTTATTCACATTCGTATAGGTCATGCGCTCTGCCGAGCGGATGACGCCGGAGGCCAGGCGTGCAGATTGCTGGCGACCCGCAGCATCGAAGTCCATAAGCACGCTCATGACTAGACGGTCTTCGCGGGGTTTCAGCGAACACATGCCGTTCGAAAGGGCTTCCGGCAGCATGGGCACAGCTCGATCTGGAAAATAAACCGAGGTCCCGCGTAATCGAGCTTCCTGATCCAAAGCGCTGCCGGTTCGAACGTAGTGCGCTACGTCGGCAATGTGCACTTGAAGATGCCAGTGGCCGTTGGTGCGGCGCTCCACGTAAACCGCGTCATCGAAATCGCGCGCCGTTTCGCCATCAATTGTGACAATCGAAAAACGCCGGAAGTCTTCACGGCCTGCACGCTCGGATTCACCAACGGGTGTGGCGCGCTGCTCCGCTTCACGCATAATGTCGGCGGCGAAAAAGTGTGGAAGATGGTGTTTGCGGATGATGATCTCGGTGTCTACACCAAGCTCGCCCGGCCGTCCCAGAATTTCGATGACGCGACCTATCGGCGCTGCTCCGCCTCGTGGATATCGCGTCAGCTCGACGTTGACCACCGCGCCATCGAGTTCCCCTAATCGCGGAACGCGTCTCCCGCGAAGGCTGCGCTCATCAATCCCACTGAACCCGAGTTTCTTTGCGAGCCCTGGTGTCAGCTCACGGCCCGGTGGAATCTCCACTTCATGTTGGACTCGCGTGTCATAAGGCAATACGACATTCCCGCGCGCGCCATAACGAAACAAACCTACGATGGTTGGATGGGCGCGGTTCAGAATTCGCAGGATACGGCCCTCGGCGCGCTGTGCGCCGGATATTCCGCCGCGCCGCTGAATCCTCACCAGCACATGGTCGCCATGCATGGCGTCCTCGATGGCGTCTCGCCCGATATAGACATCGCCGTCAAGCTGCGGGACAGGCGTATCAGGCACCACAAAACCATAACCATCGGGGTGAAGGATCAGACGGCCTGTCAATTCGTCACGGTTAGCAGGCGCCGGCTGCGAGCGCTGCGAAGACCCCGCAGGTCGAGAAGGTGGCTGAGCAGCAGATTCCCGGTCGGGCCTCCGCCCTGGCAATCTGTAGCGCCCTCCGGGCAGTTCCTCAATGGCGCGACGCTTTTTGAGCTTGGCGAGCATTTTGAATAGTAGACGAGTATCGGAATTCCTGAGATGAAGCCCTCTGGCGATATCCGTTGGGGAAGCGGGATCCCTCCTAAGTTGTAGAAAACGCAGGACGTTATCAGGACTGAGGCTCAAGGAGCTAGGCATGAGGTTTAGCGCCTACTTGGAGGCGCAAGTTTCCATCGGTCATTGTAGATACTTTTTTGGTCCTGCCGGAACTTTTTTCTGACTTTCGGGATTATATGAGTAGGCCAACACACGAACCGGCTAGTCGCCCTCCGTCAGACTAGCTGGATTTCCCCGAGAGGGGAAAAGAAGGAGGCGGGAAGACCTGGCCCGCCTCCTTTTTCATTTCTCAGCAATTACCGCAGGCCTTTCCTATTTTTCTTTGGTTTCTATCCAGACCTGGACGCAGCTTTCCTTTTTTTGCGTGCGAAAAGTGACGGGCAGGAACCGCTCGACCACCTTCATATTGGTTTGAGCATGCAGGCTAATCTTGGTCGCGGAAAAAGAGCCTTTGCCCGCCAAGGCCAGAGGCACGAGGAGTTGGTCGGCGAGATATTCGCCGGCGAATGCCCGTGAACTCAAATAAGATCGAGCAACTCCAGCGGCCTCCGACGCAACGTGTTCAGCGGTTGCGCCGAGGCGTCCAAAACCCGTGAAGACTTCCGTTATCGAAGGTGTTCCAACCTCGATCATGACGACATTGCCGGGACCTGGGGAGTCTTTTGTTTCGATGATTTCAAAGCACTCCGGTCCCCAGCCGAGCATATGGCCCAGAGTATCGATTTCTCGCTGAGCAATGCTGCGCGCGAGGTTTGCCACAATTGCCACTCCGCGGCGGTGTGTGACTTCATCGCGCCCTATCCATTGAACCGGTGAAATTGCAGAGCAAGGATTTATTTCAGCGGTGAAGCGGCCGCCGCCTGCAGGATAAAACCCATAACGCTCCGGCTTCAGCACCACATTCGGACCGAGACGATTCAACAATGGGATAAACGTTTTCGCCAGAAAGTCAAAAGGAGGAGCTTGCATATTGTGCGTGCCGCCCTCGATCACCAGGCGACTGGTGCCGTCTGCCAGCATCAGGGCGGGAAGAATCGTTTGCAGCACTAGCGTGCCGCTGCCCGCTGTTCCGACGGCGAAACGGTATTTGCCCGCGCGAACCTTTCCAGGGATGAAGCTCAAATTCTTGGAGCCGAGGGCTGCACCTTCTGTCTTTGCGTTTCCGATCTCGGCGGCAGCCAGGACGGCAGTAAGGTGCTGGCGGAGCAGACCGGACTTCTCGCGCTTGGCACGAATCTTTTCGATCTGGAATGGCTTTCCCGTAACCAGGGAAAGGCCCAGCGCCGTACGCAGCACTTGTCCGCCGCCTTCCCCCTCCGATCCATCAATGCGGATCATCCCTTCAACCATCAACTAGTTTTCCTTGTTTTGTCAGAATTTCCCGGGCATATTTCACTTCTTTGCTGATCGAGCTGTCACTTTCATCGAGCGCGGCAATCACGCCTAGGATTCTTAACGCGACATTGGTTTTGCCTTTGCAAAGAAAAACATCCGCATCGCTTACCATGCGGCGCACGGTACGGTGGAATTCATCCTGACCGCGCCGCTGAGCGTCCACCAGCCGGGCATCGGGCCGTTCCAAAACATCCGCATCGAAGGCCATAGCACGCACCAGTTCCGCGCGCCAAGTTTGCAAGTACGCTACGCATTCGGCCGATGTTGCCCATTCGTGGCCAAAGTCAAACTTCCGTTCATTCGTGGAATCGACGGGGCCATCGTGTGCGGCCACCGTCGCAATCAAATCGTCTAGCTGCTTCAGGACTTCATCAGGTTGCGGCTTACTGGGGCGATCAAACCACCGATAAATCACAAAGGCGTCGACGTCGAACGCATCCAAGCCGCAACACGCAGGCTCGCAAAAGACAGCGCAGGACTGAAACACTTGCTTCAGGGGGGACGGAATGGTCAGTTCAAGGTTCCTGGGCATTAGCTTTCCCGTGCTCCATCCTAGCTTGCGCGTGGACGCCGCCTTAGCAGCGTCCACACGCTCGCTGTTAGCCTTTCACGCAGACAACCTGATGCAGGGTGTGGACGATTTCGACCAGGTCGCTCTGCGCGGCCATGACCGCTTCAATGGGCTTGTAAGCCGCAGGCGTTTCGTCGATCACCTCGGCGTCTTTGCGGCATTCCACGCCTTCAGTCATGCGTTTATGGTCTTCCACGGTAAAGCGGCGCTTCGCTTCCGCGCGGGACATCGCGCGCCCTGCCCCGTGGCTGCAGCTCATGAAGCTTTCCGGATGGCCCTTGCCACGAACAATGTAGGAACGCGCTCCCATGCTGCCGGGAATGATTCCCATATCGCCTTCGCGGGCGCGCACCGCGCCCTTGCGGGTTACCAGAATGTTCTGGCCATAGTGGCTTTCGCGGGCCACGTAGTTGTGATGGCAGTTAATGGCCTTCAGCTCGGCTACGAACGGGCGGACTTCGCCGGCATTGCGCACCGCGCCAACGATCTGCTCCATCATCAGGTCGCGATTGCAACGCGCGAAATCCTGCGCCCATTCCACGGCTTCAACGTAATCGTCGAAGTGCTCGGTGCCCTCCGAAAAATAAGCCAGGTCTTTGTCCGGTAAATTGATGAAAAACTTCTGCATGTCCTTGCGGGCCAGCTCGATAAAGTAGCTGCCCATACGATTGCCTACTCCGCGCGAGCCACTGTGCAGCATGAACCAGACGTTGTCCGCCTCATCGAGACAAACTTCGATGAAGTGATTGCCGGTGCCCAGCGTGCCCAGATGATTCGCCTGATTGCCGCGATCCAGCTTGGCGTGCTTTTCGAGGATGGCGTCGTAGCGGGGTTTTAGCGTCTGCCAGACTTCAGCATTGCGGCTGGGAATTGCCTGCCACGCGCCCACATCCCCCTTGCCGCCGTGATTGGTGCGTCCGTGCGGAACGGCTTTTTCAATGGCGCTGCGAATGCCCTTCAAATTGTCGGGAAGATCGCGGGCATTCAGGTCCGTCTGCACCGCCATCATGCCACAGCCAATGTCCACGCCAACGGCGGCGGGAATAATCGCGCCTTTGGTAGGAATAACGCTACCCACCGTTGCGCCGATGCCCCAGTGCACGTCCGGCATGGCCGCAACCCATTTGAAAATGAACGGAAGCTGCGCGACGTTCAGCAGCTGCGCCTGGGCCTGATCCTCGAGGGGCACACCCCTGGTCCACGCCTTAATGGGCACGCCCTTTTCGGTTTTCAGCACGTTGTAGGTCGCTTCGTCGGACATGCTCGCCTCCCACTTGTTAGCTGGAATCTATCAGCAAAAGAGCCGTTAGTTCGCCTTTCTCACGGCAGCGAGGAAAGAGTGACCGCTTTCATTCTCGCCCCGCTGCCCACCTCAATCGTTTCTCACTTTGTTTGCCGTGGAAGATTGCACGGCCATCGCCAAGGTCATAGTCCATGTAAGTCGTTGAAATATAACGCTAGATCAATCACAACGGAAGCCGAAGCTATATCTATAGATACGCACATATACTATAATCTCGTATATGTCCAAAACTGTCGTCCTCGGCCTTCTTGGCACAACGCTTGATTCCGGCAAGGCCCACGACCGCTGGCAAAGCTGGCGTCCTACGGTTTCGGTCTGCCGTCAACCCGATTTCGTGGTGCATCGCTTGGAATTGCTGCACTCTGCCCGAGACACGACCTTGGCAAGAACCGTTTGCGAAGACATCGCCTCGGTATCCCCGGAAACAGAAACGCACCGTCATCTTCTGGAATTCGGCGATCCTTGGGACTTCGAGCAAGTCTACGAAGCTTTGTTTCATTTTGCCCGTGGATACTCGTTCGACCTCGAAAACGAGGAATACCTCATCCACATCACGACCGGCACGCACGTAGCCCAGATCTGTCTGTTTCTGCTCACAGAAGCACGCTATTTACCTGGAAGGTTGCTCCAGTGTTCGCCAGAGCGGGATCGCAGCGCACCGGGAACGATTAAGGTGATCGATCTGGATCTTTCGAAATACGACCGCATCGCGTCCCGCTTCAGGAAAGAGCAGCGTGACGCTGCTTCCTATTTGAAAGGAGGAATCGAGACGCGCAACCCGAACTTTAACCGTCTGATTGACCGCATCGAACAGGTGGCCATTGCAACGCGCGACCCGCTTCTTCTGATGGGCCCAACGGGTGCGGGGAAATCGCAGCTGGCGCGACGCATTTTTGAGCTGAAGAAGATGCGCCACATGGTTGAAGGAAGCTTTGTCGAAGTGAACTGCGCCACGTTGCGTGGCGAGGGTGCGATGTCCACACTGTTTGGCCACGTAAAGGGATCATTCACCGGGGCTGTATCTGACAGGCCAGGTGTGCTGCGTACCGCAAACAACGGTGTTCTTTTCTTGGATGAAATCGGGGAGTTAGGCCTCGACGAGCAGGCCATGCTTCTGAGAGCGGTGGAGGAGAAGACGTTTCTGCCGCTGGGCTCGGACCGGGAAGCTCACAGCGACTTCCAATTGATTGCTGGAACCAATCGAGATTTGCCTGCCGCGGTGCGGCTTGGCAAATTCCGCGAAGATCTTCTGGCGAGGATCAATCTTTGGACCTTCACACTGCCTGGACTTCGGGCGCGGCCGGAAGATATTGAGCCCAACCTACAGTTTGAACTGGACCAGTATGCGGAACGCAGCGGGCGCTCTGTAGCCTTCAACAAGGAAGCACGCAAAGCGTTTTTGGATTTTGCCCTGTCGCCCCAAACGGTGTGGAAAGGGAATTTTCGGGACCTCAACGGCGCCATCGTCCGGATGGCGACGCTTGCGGATGGTGGCCGTATTACCGTCGGCGTGGTCGAAGAAGAACTCGAAAGGTTGAAAGAATCTTGGGTGGGCCTGGAAAGGGACAGGTGGGGCGAGCGGTTGCAGCAACTCTTAACTCCGGATCAGAATGCTTCGATGGATCTTTTCGATCGCATCCAATTGGAGCGCATCGTCGAAGTTTGCCGGAGTTCCCGCTCCCTGTCCGATGCCGGTCGAATCCTTTTCCATTCTTCGCGGCAGAAGAAGACAAGTACCAATGATTCCGATCGGCTCCGCAAGTATTTGGGCCGCTTTGGAATCCGTTGGGAACAGATTCAGGATTGACCCGGGGAAAGCCGAAAATCTCTGGGAATTATGGCTGTTTCCAATTCATCGAGCGACCGTGCTCAAAAACGGGTAGTGGCTCGCGACGGCCATGAAGAAGAGCATGGGGAACGACAGCCAAAATGACGTTCGAGCGGTCAAATAATTCCAGCGCATCAGGCGCTCGGCTTCGGGAGGCATTGGCGTTCCTTGCTCGGCGCTGGCGCGGCCCCAGGCAATCAATCGCTTCTGGACACGCCAGACTACTCCCCAAGTATTTAACAACATAATGAGACCGAGTCCTCCACCAATGCTAATGGCTAAATGCGGGTTGGAAACAGTCGGTCCGCCATTTAGCGCGAGGATTAGCCAAGACGCTGCTACCACAACAAAGGCTACGCCCATTGTACGAATCCAGGGACGGTCCAGAATCCCCCTTGCCGGCAGTTGCAACGCGTAAATGAGAGCGTACGCGACCAGCCACACCGCGAACCACCAGCCAAACCATTTGCCCACTAACGATGGATCTCCCGCATTTCTAGCATCCGCGCCGAGATGAATCGAGTAGTAGCGCATGCCCACAAACACCGTCACCAGCGCCGACCAGCGGAACCAGTTCATCGCGCCGGGCATCAGCTCGGGATAAATCTTGATTCTCAGTTGGGGATCGCACTGCTTCATCGCCGGTGTCAGCACTAAATTGAAAAAGTAGAGCAACCCGATCCAGATAATCCCGAAAATGATGTGCAACCATCGCAGCGCGATCATTTCATTGGCTTGCGCTCCGGCCGGAAAAGAAAAGTGCGGCTGCCACTGCGGAAAAGCCAGCAAAACAGAATGGGGAACCATCGCAACCTCAGAGAATGCTCTTGGATGTCTTGCGCGAAACACGGTAGCGGATTTCGCGCCCAAAGGCCAAGCCCATTGAAGGAGAAACTTTGGTGCCCGAGAGAGGACTCGAACCTCCACGACCTTGCGATCACTAGCTCCTGAAGCTAGCGCGTCTGCCAGTTCCGCCACTCGGGCACGAGTGAAAAAAGTTG
>Ga0126370_10000056_pt1 | contig 32307 bp, 37 predicted proteins | sample PanSoiMetaPlot_3_FD_92586 | JGI IMG/M metagenome (GOLD analysis project Ga0126370, IMG submission 92586) | Tropical forest soil microbial communities from Panama - MetaG Plot_3 | ecosystem: Environmental > Terrestrial > Soil > Tropical forest > Bulk soil | place: Panama | collected 2016-02-17 | reverse complement strand
GGCTCCATGGCCTCTATTACAAACACCGCGTTTTTGCAACACCCTTTAGCTAGTGATCTAGCCGCGGGAAGAATCGGCATGAATGGTGACGGTAGAAGGAGAACTCAGTTGTGGTGGAAGACTTTGTATCAAGAGATGGATGCTCAGAAAGAGAATGCTTTGTGTGTCAGATCAAGTGTTCATCAATCTTTTAGAGTATCCTTTCTTTTTGGCTAGAGATTTTGTGAATAATCCGGGCAACACCAGCCACGCCCATTGAGCAACCCTGGGGAGGTCCCTACGGTTGGCGCATGCCGAGGCTAGCTTGACTCCCACGTGCTAAGTAGCGGAAATATCCCCAGCCGAAGCGAACAGATTCGTCTCATCCTTCATGTACCAACGATGCGGCAGCACACAACGTCCATGTTTCGGAACTCTGCCCGTTCCATAGTAATCAGTCGGTAGTATCGTCACGCGGGTGGCGTCCTCAACGCGATCGATGCAGGAGCCTCGAGACCAAAGGGCGACGGTAACCACATACTCACCCGGGACCAGTGAAAGACTCGGTATTTCACAAACATAAACATGCTCGCCCACAAGCTCTTCGATCACGCAGCCCGGCTCGAAACCGCTTTCCGCGACAAATACAGGATCACCCATGAGGGTAATGAACGACAAGCGAAGAAATATGTTGCGAACCGGTTGGTCCAGTCGGCAGCGCGTGTGCACCGTGACGGGTGCGCCGTACATCAGACACCCAGTCGACGGGAGGCCTTCGCCGGTATAAACCTCCAGTGTTCTCAGTAAAGGCTTAAATTTTGCAGCACGATTCGCATGCTCGGTTAAATTGATAATTTGAGGTCCGGGGCCTTTGCCATCTCCGTACACACTGTGAACGTAGCAATCGATTGCCTCCTTTGCGCCGCCGTCAAACACAAGTTTGCCCTCACGGAGCACGATCCCCCTCTTGCAGAGATTCTGGACCGCCACCATATTGTGGGAGACGAACAACACCGTGCGCCCCGATTTACTGACATCGCTCATTTTCCCCAAGCACTTCTTCTGAAATGCCATGTCGCCAACCGCCAGTACCTCGTCAACTACCATGATTTCCGGTTCCAGGTGGGCGGCCACTGCGAAAGCGAGACGCACATACATTCCGCTCGAATAACGTTTCACCGGCGTGTCGAGGAATCTGCCAATTTCAGAGAACGCAACGATCTCATCGAACCTGGCTCGAACCTCACTTTTGCTCATACCCAGAATGCTGCCGTTCAGGTAGATGTTTTCCTCACCAGTGAGATCCGGGTGGAAACCGGTACCAACTTCCAACAGACTGGCGGAGCGACCTCGTAGCTTGCCATAGCCATAGGTTGGATCTGTTATGCGGGAGAGAATTTTGAGCAAGGTGCTTTTCCCTGCTCCGTTGGAACCGATGACCCCCACAACTTCGCCCTGGTATACGTCGAAGCTGACGTCGCGCAGCCCCCAGAACGAATCTCGCGACCGGCGGCCGTCCGACGGATCCCCTCGTAGTGCATTCCAAGCTTTGCGTATTCCCTCCTGAAATCGATCCGATAACCTGTCGAAATGGTGCAGCGAAGTGCCCAACTGGTACTCTTTAGACAGGTTTCTAGCTTCAATCATCGGTAGCATTTTTAATCCGTCCTCGATTCCAACCTAGTCTCTTGATGCAAGTGAAACACCACTATTTTATCGCGGAACAAGCCAAAACTTCGTCGATGAAAAACATGAATCGAACTGACCGTGTGCAAAAGGTGAAGGTGCGATCGGGCCGGTAAGACATGGGCTTGTGGGGATCTGCGTTCGGGGTATAAGCTGACAACACCCCGATGGCGGTGGCGTGCAGGCTTAGCGTTGCGAAGGGCTTGTCTGCAGCCGGGTTGAGAATTTTGGCTTCGTGTGTGGACATCGCGTTTCGCGGCGGTGATTGGCCGTCGGGCACCGGGGTAGAAATACATTCCGTTTGGGGAACGAAATTGGTCCTTTCTAGGATAAATAACAAGTGGGAGACTTGGGAAGGGTTGGATGTCGTCGGGCAATGGTGCAGTTAATGAATCGGGAGCCGCTTAGCTGAATCATGAGTAAGAAGGAAACAACCTCGCCATTGGTTAGCGTGATCATCTGCACCTACAATCGCTGCGAAAGTCTGGCGAAAACACTCGAAGGTCTGGCCCGGATGTCTGTCCCTTCCGACCTCACGTGGGAGTTGCTCGTCATCGATAATAACTCATCGGACCGAACCTCTGAAACCGTAAGATCTTTCACGAGTTGCGGAACAGCTTTGCCGCTGAAATATTTTTTTGAGCCCATTCCAGGGTTGTCCTATGCTCGCAACCACGGAATTCAAGAGTCGCACGGTGCAATCATCGCTTTCATCGACGACGATGTTGTCGTCTCCCGGGAGTGGCTGACAGAAGTGAGAAATGCGTTCCAGCAATACGATCCGATATGCGTGGGGGGAAGGGTGTTGCTGCACGAGAACAACCCTCTTCCTTCCTGGTGGGATAAGCGCTATGAAGTCCCAGTGGGGAAGTTCGATCGCGGAACTTCGGTAATCGTTTACAGCGAAGGCGATGGAAGACTCATCGGCATCGGTGCGAACATGATGTTCAAGAGAATAGCATTCGAAAAATATGGGTTATTCCGAACCGACATGGGTAAAAAACCGGACCACATCAATACCGGCGAAGAGACCGACATGGTGCAGCGCTTACGCAAGCGAAAAGAGTTGATCATCTACTACCCTAATGCCCTGCTTTACCACTGCCCTTCAGCAGAGCGTTTCTCAAAAAACTACCTGCGGCAGCATTATTACGGCTTTGGCTCGTGGTCCTTTTTAAGGGAACTGGAGGGACCCCAGCCGCCCCGGATCCTGGGGATACCACGATGGAGATATCGATTGGTTCTCGCGAACATTTGGAAAACGGTTCTCCTCGGCCTCCTCGGTCGGCACACCGATTCCTTCCCACAACAACTTCAGTTCGCATTCTTTTTCGGTTATTTCCGTGCGTCGCAGAAGGCCAGGAAGGCAGCGCCCTCAGAGACCAGCTCTTCTTCGACTCAAGGCAGACTGTCGACATGAGTTGTCGAAGCCAGCCCGAAGGGAGTGCGAATCGTTCAGGAGCTTGCTGACGATCTCCAGCGATCGGGTTACCCTTCAACGCTTTGTCGATCCTGTTGTGAAAGATATGTCCACAGTCTAATCAGAAGATTTGCGAAGGTTTCTGAGTTGAACGATGATTCTAAGGGTTATACATTCCGCATCTTTGAACATCTAGCGTGAGGTTATGAAGCGTCACAAAATCGCCCAGAGAGGAACATAGTGACTGTGCACCACACCGACCAAGAGCGGACCTCTTCGAGTTTTCTGCCAAGGGTCAGTGTCATCATTCCCGCCTACCAAGCCGCGCGCCACATTTCTGAGACATTGGAGTCAGTCTTTAGCCAAACCTTTCAAGATTTCGAGGTAATTGTAATCAATGACGGTTCACCAGATACACCTCAGCTGGAGACAGCGCTCCAGCCTTACGCCGGCCGTATCCGTTACCTTAAGCAGTCAAATCGTGGAGTCTCTGCAGCTCGCAATTTCGCCATCCAGCAGTCGTGTGGTGAGTTGCTTGCATTCTTAGACAGTGATGACGTCTGGCTGCCTAAATATCTCGAGACGCAGGTGCAGTTTCTTGACCAGAACCCCAGAGCGGTGGCCGCAATCGCGGACTTCATACGTTTTGGTGAGTCGATGGAAAACCCCGACGTGCGCAGAATGCTGGGTCCGGGCGTGAACCAGCTATTGAACTTCGAACAGATGCTCCGAAGGGAGGCTGGTCAGCTGCCTTCTGCCACCGTGGTTCGGCGTGTTAAGGCCATCGAGGTAGGATTGTTTGACGAGCAACTCTCCAGTGTTGGTGAAGATATCGAGTTCTGCATACGGCTTTGCTTCACGGGCGCCATCGGTTACACAAAGCAGGTGCTGGTGAAATACCGCAAGCACGGCGCGGGAGTGACGGCCAAGTACAAGGCCCGAGATAGAAATAGACATGAGTTCGAATCCCTGAGTCGGCTAGGCAAGAAACTTCCTTTAACTGTTGCGCAACAGTCCCTGCTGAATCAAGAGATTGCTGCCTTGGAGGCTGAGCTTGCGATGATCGACGCTTATGAAGACCTGTCAAGTCAGGCATTCGGTAAGGCGGCTGAGAAGCTGGCTCAGGCAAATGCATTTTATCACGACAAGAGAATCGTACTAATCATGCGCGCTCTCAGGATCTTCCCTCGTTGGACGGCCCGCTATCTACTGTCCCGTAGGAAGGTCGCGAGAGCAGCCGGCGGAAACGTCTAAGTTAATTCCTCTAGAAAGTGGTTTCGCCGCTATGGAGTCTCACCGCCACGCACCGGCGTCGCGGATTTTGTCTTGGGCGGGGGTTAAGCCTCAGCATTGCTCAATAAGGTCATGCCGCGCTCGTAGCCCAACAAATCCATGAGGTAACCCCACTTGGACTCGATCTCTGCCACTGACGCAGCCGGCACACTCTTTTTCCACTGTCCCGACTTCGCTTCTCGAACAAAGTTGATGTCCTTGCGACCCTCTTTGGTCGTGCCCCATAAGTCACTCTGCATCCGTTCGAGTTTTTTCATCTTATCCGCCGCGCTCAATTCCACGGCTCTGGCAAGTGCTCCCGGTGAGGCATGAAGACCTAGAAATTCTGCGACCTTGCTCAACTCCTGTTCAGTCTTTTCGACGAGATCTTCGTACCGCAACAGCAGGAATTCGCGACCATGCTCTCGAGGCCCTAAACAATGCCTTCGGCCCAAATCGATTGACGCGAATGTCCTTCCCGAGCCATACTTTAGGTGTACCAGCTGAGTTATATTCAATGGGTTCACCAGCCAACTTCCTACGTGCTCACCCCAGCTTCCGAATGTGTGGCCGCGATTCAAGAACTGTGCGGAAATGTAGGTTTCGAGGGGTAGCGAGTCATTAATGTGCCGCCCCTTTCGCGCGAAATGGTACGAGGACACGGCCACATCCCGCGGATCGCGAACGATATAAATGATTCGCCGATACCTGGGTTCGAATGGTTCGTGGCTCTTAAAAACTCTGGGAGGGCGAACTTTTCTGACATCGTTCTGCGCCGTTCCATATATATCGGGTACAATTTGGTCGACGTTCGCGAAAGTAACAGGTTCCTCCGGGTGGATTAGATTACCAATCAGGAAACGTGTCCAGGTGTTTCCCGATTTGGGGAAGGAAACCAGGAAGACCGCGTCGGGCAAGACTTCTACCATCCTACCGGCGACGTCCCTGCCGAGAACATATTTCGCGGAAAACATCATTTTATTCCACATCACGCCCTAATCATCCTTCGTTTCCATATCGAAGTTCCCAGACATTACCCGTTTGGCTAGCTCCTACCAATTCCGCGCATTTACTCGACTCGTATGGCTCTTACTTGTCTCCAGGCTCTTCCTTTAAGGCAACGCTCACCCGCGGGCGAGGTCTCAGAAGGAATGGGAACGACCTCGTAATGGTCACAAACGGCGTGCGAATCTGCTGGTAGCGATTCTGCAAGGACAATAAGATAGCGCAGATTTGCACACCGTAGCTGCTGGAAGGTTTGTTCATCGATGTTTCGTGTCCCAGTGTTGTTCCCAGTGTAATATCGCCCAGCGGGTCCATCGCGGAACCCAGCGCAGCCCGAGCAGTGCGAATCGGACCTTCCTTGAAGGGATGGCAGCCTGGGCTTCGGCAAAGGACGTCTCCGCTCTCGCGTAATCGCCCATCGCCAACCTCGTCCTCCCCGCTTTAACGGCCAATTGATACCGGGCGGATGCAATCTCCCTGCGTACAAGGGAGGCGTCCCTCCCTGACGGATCCAAGGTGGCCGCAAATTTTAGTAACGCCGTGAGCGCGTGAGGAATAACTAGGTCTTGATCGTACGTTAAGCTTTGAGAATGAACCCTACGCTTACCGAGAACCTTTGGTAGGTACGCGAGCTTGCCGCCGCAATACAAGAGTCTCAGCCAGTAATGATAATCTTCCAACAAGCGAAGCTCCTCGTCAAAAAAGCCGACCCTCAAAACGGTTTCTTTTCGGAGCAGGGCGAAGGATGCGAAGGCACCTCCGTGAGTTGGCAGGATCTTCTCCAGGGTTATTGGACTCTCGATTGGGTCGAGCGACTGCCAGGATTTGCCACTCAAATTGGTGTCGCCAAAATAAATACAGTCCGCACATGACATGTCTAAAAATGGATTCTCGTCAAAGAATTTGACATGATCGGCCAAGAAACTCGGCAGCCAAATATCATCACTATCCGAAAAGGCCAGGAATTCGCCTAGTGCGTTCCTGATGCCTGTATTTCTGGCGCCTGCAGGTCCTCGATTCTCCTGCTTGATATAGCGAATTCGATCCTGGTATTTCCGCAGGACTTCCTCCAGTTCCGGGGTATCAGGTGAGCCGTCGTTTACTACAATGACCTCGTAATTCTGGAAGGTTTGGGCGAAGATGGAATCAAGCGTTTCCGCGATATACCCGGCGGTGTTGTAAGCGGGGACGATCACGCTAACGATCGGAGATCGATTTCCTAAGACGCTTGCCGAAATCATAAGCTCTAGCGCGGCCGCCCTTATCGCTGCCCAAACTTTCTTACTTCCTTTTCTCGATCCAAAATTACAGATATATGCCCCACGTGACTAAGTCTTCTCCACAAGAGCATAATCAGCCTGTACATATCGCTTGCGTATCAACTTTCGCCAGGGTCACCGCGCAGGTAGCACAATTTGTCCATTCTTTGACCTTGCCTCTGGAACGAAGTTGATGCTTCACGCGTTATGCACCGTGGGGTGCAATCTTTGTTCCGACTTCGTCTGTGCCCTGCATTCGCTCTGGATGGAGCATTGCTGATCCGCTCGCCTCTCGCAGGCTCGGTAATAACTACGAGCATCACTTTGGCGCCAATGTACACAAGCTCCGAAATCGGAGACGAGGCCTTAACGGGATTATTGGCCGAGTTCCAGCCTTGCTCAAGGCCACTAACTCCCATCAAAGCTCATTGACGTTTCACAATCCACCAGCCGCTACGTGCTCGCCGGCTCTCACTGCCATTTCCCGGCGATGGCTCCATTCTCGGTATCGATTGCAGGAGAAAACGGGTACTGAAACTGATAGATGTCCGCCGATATGCGGCAACGCCCTCGATTACGAACTGCCTGACAAAGGACAACCAAGTTGGCCTCACCAATGTTCTTGCACCCTCTGCCCTCAGAACTACTGCAGATATCCCAAGGCAGCCATCAGCGGACCCCATGCTGACTCGATTTCCTGAGCACTCGAAGATGGTAGACTCGTTACCCATGCCCCTGGCTGCTCCAACCCACCATCGGTTTCGCTCAATTGGCTAACTCTAATCGCTACGCGAATCTTCTCTGGAGACGATCCCAGCTTCAAGAAGTCGGACAGCCTTGTCAGGCTGGTTTCAGGGTCGGAGAAAAGATCTTCATACCGAAGTGTCATTAGATCTTTGGGATCGTTTCCAAGCGCGCCTAGCCAACTCATGACATTTTCTCCCCAGGAACCAGGAGTTCCCAAGAACCCCTTCTTCAATCGGCTGTAGTAAAAGAACCCCTGGTTTTCTTTCATCATGCCAGAAAAGTGTTCCGCCCAGCCAACCTGATACTCGTCCAGTCTCATGAAGTAGGCGGAAATGAATTCTTCCAGGGCTAGTGAAGCTCTGATTGCGGTGCCCCTGCGCCGCTGTTCGTAAATTGATACGGCAACGTCCCGGGGATCCCGGACAAGATAAACCAAACTGTTGAGGCAAGCCGGGTCGAAGCACTCGTGACTGAAAATCACACGCGGGCGAGCGATTTTGTCGAACCCGCGCCGGGATACATGATACAAATCCGGTACCCTTTGCAGGATGTTTTTTCCCGTTACTGGATGTTCCGGGTCTATGAGGTTCCCTACAAGCCTGCGCAGCCACTGACCACCAGACCCTGGATAGGACACCAGGAAAATGTCATCCGGGAGCTTGGCAACTGTGCGGCCTGCAAGATCCGATCCCAACACGTAATTGACAACGTAGCCTAGCCGTGTCAGCAAGCGCACCATTCAAACCTTTGGCCTCATGAACCACCGGTGATGACTGTACAGCAACACTGCTGTAATTATACCGAGGCGCCTGACCCAATTTTGACAACTGGAGCCAAAAATCCTCGTAATTGTTTGATTCAGGTTTTGAGGTTGTCAAGGGCCTTCGCTACATGGCGAGAGCCTCGGGCTGACAGATCCGAGATGGCGAGGTGGGAAGCTTGAGGTGTAGCCGCTTTAGCAAGAGCATGTGCTCCCGCTCCGGTTGTGTGTGAGGAAGACCAGGATCCGGCCATCGGTAATGGACAGGTAGACGTCGACCATTATTTGGATGGCAGATAACGCCTCCATCACCGCCGCCGTGTTAACCCAGGCGCCAACCTCGCAGCCGGTTGCTGCGATGTGACAAGAAGACAATAGGCAAGAAAGGCTCACGAAGATGTGCGCCCCGATGCGCTGGTCAGTGGGCAGCGTCCTCGAATTGATCCTCCCCTGGCTAGCTTCCCTTGCGGCGGTCAAGGCAGTTCGATCATATGAGCTTAATTTGGCTGCCCACGTTCGCACTTTCGTCAGCCACTCGCAAGACAAAACTGATGACCAAACGGCGAGATCGGTGGGTCCGAAACTTCTCCGCATGGGACTGCGCCCATTCCGACCCGGTGTTGGGGAAAAGCTGAGCCGCTCAGACGGTTTGTATGTCTCACGTACTGAGTCGAGAATATCGTTGAGGTGTCTATCCGCACCTCCACGACAATAATCTTAACGAGCAGCACACTAACCGCCACATGTGTCAGCTGCACTAGCCACGCCTTCTGACATAACTCCAGCGCTTGCGTAAACAGTCGCGAACCGGGAGGCACCGTTGGCGAAACTCCTCCAGCGTGCACATGTCAGGCTATATCTGTAATTTCCGGAATCTATTCACGACAGACTCGTGTCATGACACTACGAAGCTTAAACAGAGGCATTGTAGACTGCAACATCAATGAACTGTCCTGGACTGCGCAAATTCAATGTGCCTTTACTCCAGCAAGGAGTGGCAATCGCGCAAAGGTGCCGCTAGAAATTGCTCTATTCATACTCCATTCCGAATGCGACTCCACAGCGATATGACCCTACAGGTTGCACGGGGCGCAACACTCAGCCCTACCACAGCCAGACTGACGCGCACCCAGCGAAAATGCCGGTTGGCCTCGGTAAGAAGCTCCTTGGCCTTTGTGAACCGCCGATTTTGAAGTTGCTGCTTGGCTTCCTCGAACAGGTACACCGCCCTGATCTCTGCCGCGCGTTTGATGATCAACGCACGTTCTGATTCGGATACGGATAGTGTGCGCTTGGCTTTGTCCAGGATCATCCAATAAGCTTCTGACATCTTGGCTCGGGACTGGCCCAGTGAGCCAGGGCGCTCGCCGCTGAGACGAGCTTGTAAATTGCGCCTGTAAGCAATTTTGGCACCACAGAAAGCAGTGCGGAGCCACATGTCGTAATCATCGCAACGCGCCAGACTTTCATCAAAAAGGCCTGCTTTCACGATCGCGGTTTTCCGTACCACAACCGTGGAAATGGGGATCTGGCAACGCTCCACGACTAAAGCAGAAAAAGTTGCTTCTCCATGGGATGGACATCTGTCCATAAATTTCCACTGATGCTTGGGGTCACCAATCACGAGGCTGTCCGAGTAGACCATATCCAGCCTGGGATCTTTCTCAAAAAGCCTCATTTGAGAAGCCAGATGTTCAGGGAACCAGATATCGTCACTGTCGAGGAACGCCAAAAACTCGCCGCGGGCCCGTCGGATGGCTGTGTTCCTGGCGCCCGCAGCACGTTTGTTCTCCTGTTTGATATAAATGATGCGATTCAGGTACTGCGCTAATGCTTTCTCCAGTTCGGGCGTGTCGGGCGATCCGTCGTTGACCACAATCGCTTCGAAGTCTTTATAGGTTTGCGCCAGAACTGAGTTCAGGCAATCAGGGATCAGAGTGGCGGTATTGTAGGCCGGTATAACGATGCTGACTTTGGGGATCTGGTTGTGATTCGTCGCGGTCATAATCAAGAACTGTGAAGGACAGTCTCTGGCTCTCCTGCCAAGACGTGGTTGACCGCTTCTACTCCCATCATGACCGAGTGATCCATGTTGCCTATCTCATAACGCCAGGCTCCGAAGCGGCCACGAGAATAGATGTCGTGCTTCATCAGTGCCGGCTGCAAAACACACAAAGCTCGATCACGATTCAAGGTCGGGATGGGATAAGAGTACGGGATCGCGCGATGATATCGCGAGACGATTCGTTCCCGGTCGGATTCCTCGAGAATCTTCGCCCGAATCAGTCCTGCGATGATCTGATCAAGTATACATTCCGGATCAGGGTTTTCGCCAATTCGAAACGATATCTCGCACATCAGCGAACTGTAGCTCTCCGTGTCCCCGTTCGGAACATTGTTCGGCGAATAGTGCGAAAAATAGGTTGCGCGGTAACAGGGCATTTCCTTATCGGCGAAATAAATCCAGCACCGGCCGGTTTCGATTTTCTTCTTTAGGCCCAGACCTACTACCAGCAGACTATTGTGGTGCAGATCTTGGACAGCGTCCAGCAGCATGCCGTCTACGCCTTTCATTCGCTGCACGACCAGGTTCAACGGTGCCGTTGAAATAAGGGTATCGTAAGTGTCGCCGCTCCCGTCGGCAAAGGAAACGGTGCGGCGCGCCGTGTCCAGTTCGGCCAGTTCTTTACCACGCTGCACTTTGCCGGGGAATTGGTTGGCCATACGGCGGTAGATTTCCCCTGTGCCTCCATGTAGCGGGAACCGAAACTTGCTGTTCGGACCCCAGCCCACGTCGTCTCGCTCAAAAAGCACGTTCTCGAGCAGTCGCATGAAGTCCACTACCGGCACCCGTTCACCAATCCACGATTTGGACATCTGCTCGAGCGGCGTAGTCCAAACCTTCGAGTTGTAGGGGAACATGAACGCTTCGGCAATACCTTCGCCGAACGTCTCGAGAATCCAGTCGCGAAAGTTCGTTGCAGTTCGGCCCAGACTATTGGCTGAAGCTTTGGCGGCACCCACTAGACAATTCAATTGAATCGATTTGGGGAGGTATCTGAGGTTGTTTTGGAATGGATAAGGAACCCAGTGGTCTCCCTTTACGATCCAGCTCTCTCGGATACGCCCGTGTACCTCTTGTCCTAGCATTCGATCAACAAGTTGGTCGAAGTAGGGATAATGAGAAAAAATTACATGCCCACCTTCATCCCAAACGAACCCGTCCTTATCCGTGTGGGAGGCGGAATGTCCTCCAACGTGATCTGATTTTTCATAGACCAGCCACTTCTCATAACCGAGTTCGTGAAGGCGATAAGCCGCACCCAACCCGGTGGGCCCCGCGCCGATAATGATGATCCTCTTCTTATTCATGCCCGATAATGACGATCCTCTTGCTATTCATGAATGATGACAGACTTCACCTGCTACGCAACACGATGATCAGGAATTCGTTATCTGCTACATTGCAGTCGATAAAAAGGTCCAGTCCCACGTTTATATTACGATCCTCAAAAAAGACGCGACGGCCGCGATTTTATCATCCTCAACCCCCTTTGGTTTTCGTATCCGAAGTAAGCCTCGTACGGCTCGCCCGCTTTGCCCATAACCCATTTGTCCGTGCGCCAGGGAGATAAATGCTCATGTTGGGCCCTCCGCCTGGCGTCGGGCCCGCTCCAGGGGATTCGCCGAGTTTCGGAGACAGAGCATGAACATAGGGTACGGCAGGAGTGCTAAGGACTTCGATTCAATCAGATGCAATTCCACCCGCCCGGTGATTCAGGTTCCCCACCCAGTAGCTGATCATGGATAAAAGAATAGCTGCTTGGGAATCTTGAAAACTGTAATGTACCGGGAGTACTTGTGGAAAACGAAGTCCTCTCCCGCCCAACAGGGTTGTGGCCAAAGCCGCTCAGGACCAGATGGGCCATACCGGTTCTTAGTCCGTTGCCGCAATGCGCGCCACTTAAGAGCGATTTCACACTCCGGTGTAAGGCTAATTCTTTTTTTACCACGTCATGCACGCCTTCCATCGATATAGTCCACGTCTAAGGTCCAACCATGAAGCCGAATGACTGTCTGTCGTTCACCGCATGGAGGGTGAAAGCGGTGCCAAATAACTACTTCGGCTGGGTGTTCGTGGCCAGTGTGTTGCTACATTGCCGCCTGAAAGGCGACTACCATACCATCTGGTAGTCGGTTTGCCATCTTCTCGCAGACCTCGCTCAGATGTTCCACCGTGGCGCCTGGAACATCCGAAGGAGGAGCTGTCAGTCGCCCGGTGGCCGGGCTCAAGCCGCTGGATTTGCTACACTACAGATCGCCCGGAAGAGGAAGAGTCCATCCCGAAACGGAGTGTAAAATGGCAGACGACCGGTAACGTCAGAGTCCGCAGGCTCCTCCGGTAAAGATGCTCTTCAGTTGAATGTCTTCGCGCATTTGTCGAATACTGTGGTTTCGTGCAAACCTTGCAAGTATGGCGTATTCTCTGTTGTCTCCCCACCGATTTGCTCCGATCAGAGTCCTAATCGCACAGGTTTGGGACGTAGTCGTCACGACGCATCGCTCGCATCTTCGCTCGGGCCGACTTGCTCTTGGAAGTTGATCCAAACTTCGGTGTCACCCCAGCGGAATTTGACTGCACCCGCACCAGGTCCGTGGGTAGTGAACAAGACGGTAAAGGGATCAACCGGCTCGCCTAGAGACCGCTTCTTGGCCTTGATGCGTGCGAAGTCATAACCTGCCGGGTAAGTATCAGCCGACTGACCAATTTCTTGATTGAGAATGAGGAGCCAATCCCCGGCGGCCGGCAGCAAATATATCGAGTAGGTTCCAGGAGGAACAACGATATTATCGATTTGCAGGAAGACATTGGTCGTCAGGGAAGTTGCTTGTCCACTACCCGTGGCCCAAATCTTACCGTAGGGTACTACCGCGCCAAAAATTTTCCGCTGCGGAGCCCTAAGCGGGCCGTATTCGACGCTAACTCGCTTGCCGTCGGCAAACCCGAATGACACGCGCTGGCGCCGCAGATGGGCGGGATTCTGGCCGAAAAGAAAGGGCCCGCAGGTGATCACGAAAGCAGTCTGCAACAGAAGCCTTTTGGGTCTTGGCATATTAAGGGCATGTCCGCGTCGTCAGCACCAGCGGTGATCGCGGTTGCTGGTTTAGATCCAGGGCGTCCTGCAGATCATTTGCACCCTGGTCCCGTTGTGTCAAAGGTGGGAGATGGAGAAGCGATTCGAGGAAAGCAAGAAAAGAAGAAAATTCATATTGCGTGTGGCTAATAAACCCCTTCTTCGAAAAGGGGGAAATGATGATGAGAGGCACGCGGATTCCTAGGCCGTAAGTATCAACCCTCGGGGGCGGGATGTGATCGTAGAAGCCTCCAAAATCATCCCAGGCGAGGAACACCACCGTGGATTCCCAGTCCGGCCCCTGCATGATGGCGTTGATCTGCTGGACGGTCCAGTTCTCCCCCGCGCACGAGCTGTTGGGCGGGTGATCGCTGTAGATATCCTCTGGCGTGAGCCAACTGACCGTGGCCAGATTGCCATTGAGCGCATCCTGAGCAAAATTGCTGTCGGGAACAACATTGCTTTGCCAGAGCGAGCCGAAACGGATGTGTTGGATAGCATCCAGGCTGTTCCAGGCGAACCCCTTATCGCCTATCGGTGCGGAGTAATAGCGCCAGCTATAACCCGCGTTCTGCAGCATATCGACCATGGTCTGAAAGTCGAAACATGGAAACGGATGCGTTAGGTTGCCTTGAGCATCCACCACGTCGACGGTCGTGCCGGAGGGAGAGTCGCAGCCCCATATCTGCGGGGGACCGGCCGGGTTGACGGGGAGGTTGATCGCTCCGCCAGATTGGGCTGCAACCGAATATAAATGATTCGGGAAGCTGGGGCCGGAGAGCGAGGAGAACATGTTGTCGGCCAAAACGAAGTTCCGGGCGTAGGCCCAGTAATTGGGGATGTCGGACTGCTGCAGTTGGGTCATCCCCAGCATCACACCATTCACATCTCCATTCATGATCATATTAAATTGATTCATTTTGCCGCTGTTGACCGCTAGGTGAGAATCCTGCCACTTATGGCCTAGGTCGTAGGGCAACTGGTCGGGAGTGTGCCCGAGCAACACTTTCTGGCCAGTCGAGATCTCGCCAGATGTCGCGCCATTGGCGCCAGGGAAAGTGCCGAAATAATTGTCGAAACTACGATTCTCCTTAATTAGGAAGACAACGTGTTTGATTGGACCATTTATGGGCGGAACGGGGTGGGAACCACTGCTGCCGCTGCAGGCCGCCGTACCCAGCACAGCGCACAGCAGCGCGGGCACTGGAGCCAGGTACCTGACTATAGAAGAGTGGCATCGAGCTTCGTTCTCAGCTCGTGGGCTTCGCTTGACCATACCGATGATGCCTCCGGAACAAGCACGCCCTTCATAAGCATCGCATAAAACGAGGCGACTGGAAAATCGATGGTACCGCTACTAGGGGGCTACTGATCGGACTTTCGACAGTTGAATTGTGGTTTTTCCACTACTCCCGTTGTGAAGCAGTCGCGGTTCCGGTGGCACTAGGCCTTTAGCGACGCTGATAATTCCTCTTATCCATGAAGGTACCCTGCCGTAGTCGCCGATCGGCTCGGCGTGCGGCGGAACTGAGGACTGGTCGCTCAACAGGTTGTCAGCCGCGCGAGGTTCGACCACCACGAGAGCAATCTGCGCCTGCTTGGAACTGATGTCATAACGACCAGCGGAGCTTCCGGCGTGCGTCACCCGGTTGCCGCTCTATAGAATGCCCCAGGTCCGAACTCGTCAAGTGCATCGATCCGATGCTTCCATCAATTCTAGACAGGTTTGCCGTTTGGCGAGCACCGACGGCACCAGGTACTTCGCGCCTCCGTTACCTACAACCTCTCCCTGCTGCACCCGTTGCTGAATAGGAAATTCCTGGACTAGCGCCAGCCACCGAGTACCCAGCTCACCGAATGCCCGGTCGCTCATCTGGCGAGCGCCGCCGGCCTGCGTCCGATGTAAGAAACGAATGGTCTGAGGTTCGGAAAGAATCTAGTTATGGCACGCTTGGACGTCGAGCAATACTCTCCACGAAAGATAACGTCCGTGATCTCGAAGCCAACTTTTTCAAGGAAGCCGATTACCTCTGTGGTGGTGTATTCGCGAACGTGTCCCATGTGACCTATTCTTTCCAGTTTTTGATATTCGGCGTATAGATCGCTGCAGCAGGAATATGCGCGATTCTTCAGAAGAAAGTTGAGCACGCCTCTCAACGATCGAAGATTCGGGCTAGATAACATTAATGTTGCCCCCGGCTTAAGTACACGGAGCACTTGGCCGAGAGTAAATATGGGGTTGATGCGAAGATGCTCGAAAATCTCGTTGAATATGACAACGTCGAATGAGCCATCCTCGAATGGCAATGCCTCGACTTCCGTGTTGCATTTACAAACGTTGAGTCCAAGCGATGCGATCGCGTTTGAGTATCTTTCTGGCGCAAGATCGCAACCCGTGAGCACATATCCACTGCGAGAGACTGCGAGCGTGAAGATGAGCGGAATAGAGCCGATTTCTAGAACTGTGCTCCCGGATGGAGCGAAATCCCGCAGGATATCGAGATCATAGGCCAGTCTCGTGGCATGGTTCCCGCTGTACTCCTGATGCCACGCCGATAAAGACGAAATGTCGGGAGAAAACGCAGCTGCGCACTCCTTGATGAGGAGTGTGGAGTCGCGTCTGGGAAGCGGACGTTCGGATATATAGTTCGGCGTGGCCTTCACGTTGTCACTTCAATGACCAATGGCACCTCTTTGATCCAATCCCAGTTCCACGTGGCCAAGTAGGCGAGGAAGTACATGACGATGATCGCCGCGAGTGTGCCGAAGACGATCAATTCACAGACATGCAACCGCAACATCATGCGCACCTCTAACGCAAAACACACCAAAGGCAAATAGCAGGATGCCCACGGTTATAAAGACCAGCCCGTACGGCCTATAGAAGCCCGTACCTTGAGCAGTGTGGGGAGACGAGATCCAGAGGTAGAATTGCCACCCAAGGACGAAGGCGACAAATAGTGCGATACTTGTAAAGATCGTGCGGCTAGTCACGGTAGCCTCAACAGGAATCGTATTCACAGCCGAAAACCTGGATGTCCTGGCGATGCGGACGTGGAGGGGTAGAAACTACCGGGTCTTTGGCCTGCCGTTCTTTGAGCACAGCACAGCCCGAATATCCCGCGACTGCACCCCTTGCACCCACGCGGACCATCGTCGTCAGGCGATAAATGCGATATGCTGTCGGGCCTACATTGTTGTTTCTTCCAGGCGGAAACATGATAAAAATCCCGTGAGCTTGTATCCCCAATTTCGATGCCTTGAGTGACTGTATCTCATCTCCCCTCTGAAAGAGAATACCCCAAAATGAAACCAAGTGGCTCGCCGATCGCCGCCACTCATAACCATTCCATTCAACGACAACTGGCCGGGCCGTTTCTGAAGAAGGGCATAATCGGTGCCGGTGGGGCTTACTCTGCGTTATTGCCTTCGCGGGCGCATAGAATTGTTGGGGATCGGGAGAACTGCCAAGGGGAGATGAACCCCATCGTGAAACCATCGCCGGACAGGTAACTCGCCTTAATTACACGACCTGGAAGAATGACAATTTGCGTGCCGGGCAGCAACTAAAACGAAACGATTCTCACGCCCAGCAATGTAAACTCCGCCCACTTTGGAATTCTGTTCGGTCAGCCCGTGACGGATGTGTCTATGCTGTCTATGCCCAGCCTCTTTATCTATCCAATCTTCCATCGCGGGTGGAACACATAGTGTAGTTTTTGTGGCAACTGAACACGACTCGGTATACGCCTTCGACGCCGACAAGAGCGCATCCGCACTATGGCAGACGTGTCTCATTCCTCCGGCGCAAGTACTGTCCCCAAGGGTGTACCCACGATTCCGGAACTTGGCACAACCGGCACGCCTGTAATTAACACTTCCCCGGGAACTTTGTACGCAGTCGGCGAGATGCTTGAGAGCGGCAACGTTGTTTTTCCGTCTGCATGCCTTGAAAGTGGCAACCGGGCAGGAGTTGTTGCTGGCGAACAGGAAGGTTTATGTTGCTTTCGGCTCGAAGGAAGAACCATCGCTATACCATGGGTGGATCGTCGCCTTCGACGCCACTTCTTTAGCCCAAGTTGGAACCTGGAACGCCACCCCTACCGGGCAGATGGTGCATTCTGGATGTCGGGATCCGGCTTGGCCGCCGATTCGAGCGGCAACGTCTACGCCATAACCGCGAACGGAAGCTGGGACGGTACCTCGAACTTTTCTAATAGGTTCGTCAAGTTGAGTCCAAATCTTACCCTGCTCGACTACTTCACTCCTTTTAACCAAGCGGCACTGTCCGTCATTGACCTGGATGTGGGCTCGGGAGGCGTGCTGCTGGTCCCTGATCAGTCGGGCGCGTTCCCGCACGAAGCGATCGGCTGCGGGAAATCTCTAGCGATCTACGTTGTCGACCGGGATAATATGGGCAAGATCCAGACCGACTCGAACAGTCAGATAATCCAGCAAGTCGACAACCAATTCGGGGGTGGCGCAGCACGAAACCAACTGCTCATTGTTTTATGACACCAGGGTTCTTCGATCAGATGCTCTACTTTGCGTGAAACAATGACGTTTCAAAAGCATTTATTCCTGATCCCTCCACGGGCAAGATGTCGTCTCAGCCGACATCGAAAGGCAACTTCATATTTGTCTATCCCGGGGCGCAACCGGTTGTTTCCGCCAATGGAACCTGCAACGGTATTGTTTGGGCAGTCGATTTCTCCTCCTCAGTCGCCCTGCATGCCTATGATGCGACGAATCTTGCGAATGAACTTTTTCGGAGCCCTGGCCTCGGAGCGGGTGCCAAATTCATAGTTCCCACAGTCGTCAACGGCAAGGTGTATGTCGGCGCCGGCGGGTGAGCTGTTTGTGTTTGGATCTCACTGAATGGCTGATCAGAATGTCAGCCCGCAAGGGGGCAGTGCGACGTGGTCCACTGCCGGTCTTGTAGTTAGAGCGCCGCTCCCGGGCGTCGATGACCCGCAGAATTGACTCCCCATGAAAACCAAGCGTGTTACGAGCGGCAGCAAACTACACGGTGCCTAAAAGTGTTCTCGCATCAAAATGATGTACTTTTGTAACGCCCACCGGAATGTTCCAAAAAGTGCCCAACAAGCAGCCTTACTGTTGCTGGGGCTTGCCACGGGTCGTACACTTTGGAGCTGGCCAACTAGGGCTCCTGCACCAAAGAGACGACCGAACCTCCTTTCGAGGTGACGGCACGGCGGCCAGGATCCATCGTTATACTCTGAGGGCAAATTCTCTATAAGGGCCGATGACCAGTAAGTGTGGGGCCAGTGCCGAAAGTTTGTGGCGGATGGTTTCACGTGCGTACGAGATTTGCGCAAACGGAAGCCCCCAGGTCATTGAAAACCAGCGCCGTACCGTTTTCCGTTGAGGGTTGAAGGCAACGCGCAGCGGTTTGCATGGCGCGCAATGCCCCTAAGAAGGGAGTCGCGGAAGTTGCGTATTTTCAAGAGAACCAAGAAGGCAGCTATTTTGGCAACTCGTATGCTGGATAAAGGCTACAGCCTGCTTGCTCCGTATTGCTAGGTGACCTCGCATGGGCGATGCAGGGATTTATTGCCCCCACGTGTATTGAGGCTCAACCGTGGAGGAGCGCGGAAGGCTCAAGACGGTTGCTGGCAAAGCGCCAACTGTGAGACTTTTTGTGCCCGCGGAGGGGCAGTCGTCGGCCTTTTTCCGCAAAGTACGGCTACTCTCATTGCAGTTGAGTTACCAAGCACGCGACGGTGCATTCTCGTTTGGCGGACCGTTCCCAGTGTGCCATTCCGAGCACAAAGTTCGTTGTGGAGCCGACTTAGCGCGATTTGGACATGCCTGAGGATAGGCAAATGACAGGTGTGCGTAGCCCGGTGATTGATTCGGTATCCTCCCGCAATCAAGGCGAGATCGAACGTAGCGCACCCGAGGCCGGTGGTATGGATATATCTTTGATTATTTGCAGTCGTAATCGCTGTCAACAGCTCGCCCGCTGCCTCGAGTCATTGCGAAAGATTGTGTTCGAGCGGCCCTGGCAATTGATTATCGTGGATAACGGATCGACCGACGAAACCGCTGCCGTCGTTGGCAGGTTTATCGAAAACAGCAACCTCCAAGCTACCTACTTATTTGAGCCAGCCGCTGGCAAATCGACAGGCCTCAATAGCGCACTGAGGATTGCGCGCGGTCAAGTTTTGGCGTTCACTGACGATGATTGCTACCCCTCGCCCGACTTCCTCGCCCAGGTATGGGCTGCTTTCGATGATCCTACGATCGGCTATATAGGCGGCCGCATCTTGTTGCACGACCCGACGGATGTCCGGATCACTATCTATGAATCCACAACGCCCGTTACATTTCCCGCTAGGTCATTTCTTAATGCGGGAGCTGTTCAGGGCGCTAACATGGCATTTCGACGGGCCGTTCTCCTAGAGATTGGTGGCTTTGATCCGCTGTTCGGACCAGGCGCGTTTCCTGGCGAGGATATAGATGCGGTCGGACGTGCCAGTTTCGCGGGCTGGAAGGGTCAATATCGTCCCGAGGTGGTGGTCAGGCATCACCATGGCAGAAAAGCCGCTGATTCTCGGGCTATCCTCAAGAATTACGCGATCGGGGCCGGCGCATACCACATGAAATTTCTGTTGAGAAGCCACGAGTTTCTTTCGTTCGCACGGAGGCTTTTTTGGCGGTTGAGGAGGGGCCAGGTGGTCTCCGATATAACTGTTCGCAGAATAGTATTATGGGAAATAGTCGGAATGCTTAAATACACCTACGTTTATTCGACGAAGGCCTTTCGCCTTCGGTCGCGGCGTGAAGCGGAGGGTGGAGAACTTAGCTGAAGTTCTCTCTTTCGAATTCTTCAAGGTATTGTTGGTTTTACCCCCAAAGGTATCGTTTCTACACCGAAATGTGGCCATGTCAGCTATTTCGCAAACCAGCGAGGTAGCCGTTGGGGTCTGTACAAAGCAAGTATGTAGGGAGAGGGAGTATATGTTGTCCCTGTAGTGTGGACGGGAGTACGATCGGTCGCCGCTTTCGACTGATCGCCCGACATCTGGATGAGCGGATGCGGGATTGGTCGCTGCGGACGGAAGCCGCAGCTTTGGGATTTGGCACGTCGGTGGTTTCTCGCGCTACGGGAGTCCCCTATGTTCCCAGTAGGGTGCGTCGAACGCTTCGTGGCGCCGATGCGCCTTCTGCTTGACCAGAACGCGCGTACGTACAAAACGCAGCGTTGGCGCACGGCAAACAGCAGAGCACGATGAAGAGATCTCTGCCCGGAAATTTGCCGCAATTTCGACACAACGAGGAAGAACATCGGGCGTATCATCGCGGCGTCCACTGTGTCCAACGAACGACAGCTGCCAGCTTGGTGTTTTGGGGCACGGATTCTCCCGGTAGAGACAGAGCTGTCATTCCTCATTTTCGAAGTGAGTTCACTCTTCCGGGCAGGGTGGGCAGGGGAGTGCGAAACGTTCTAGGCCTGCTGACGAACCTTACGGCGTCTAGGCGCGGAAACGACGGCATTCGACCAGCTGGACACTCATGTCGCGGCAGATTGGCTCGACCGCGGGCCCCGGCAGCAACGCCCGTACGTTGAAAGAACGAACTCGGACCTCGCCGACTCCAGGGGTAAACCTCCCAGTCCTCGTATTGGCCAAACTCGACCTTGTCGCGATGAACACCCTTCGAGTACCCTTTGCACCCCTTCCGTCCCGGTGTGTTGTCATTTTGTGCGTTAACGATGAAGTCCAGTGAGGCTACGTAAATTCGCAGACGCCCAAATAGGTCGTGGCCAGTTTAATAGGGATACTGAGCTAAGCAAGGGAACGCGCCTTCTTGAAGGCAAAGTCTATCGTCCGACGGATCCGCCGCTCGAGGGAATCGAGCACCGAAGGCGTCGCAACACGGAGTTTCACCCCCGATCCGATTCTGGTGCAAGAGAGCGAATATCCGCATTTCTGCATGAGGTCACCAGCCACGTACTCGACCGTGGCGACCGCAGTCGAGGGGAGCTCTTCCTTCCACGCTTCGGGTCGCCCCTTCCTCAGAAAGCCTGCTTGGCCTGAAGGTACTTGACGAGATGAGACAGTCCGCTTCAACAATTCGTATCCGCGGATATCACTACCGCCCTGCCGCATCCGATCGATGTGGCATGCCTCCAATGCGGCCTGGCAGAACGCGAGGTCTTGGGGCAGTTCGAGCCAAGCGAAAATGCTTTCGAGAGCCTTCGCTCCATCGCCAAAGAGGTCTTCATACCGGACTTCGTAGTAGCGCCGAGTGAGGCCCCCGATCCGACGCCCGAGTGTCACATCGGAACGCCAGCGCAAAGCATTTTGAACGACACTGCTTGACCACCACTGCGAACCCCACGAACGTGCGGCCACTCCGACCGAACTAACAACACTGCGAGGATCGCGGATGATGTGAAGAAACCACACTTCTGGCAGAAGTCGAAGTATGAACGGCGCATTACGCACGTGTTCGGGCGTTTTCTCAAGCACAACAGTCGCACCGGGATGGCTGTCGGCAATTTTCTCGAGTACCGTTTCGGCAAATGCTGCACAGAGCCCATAGAAGTCATCATCCGAGAGCAGACGAGTCATTCCGACGTCCAGTCCCAATGATTTGTTCCGCTCCCACGCTCGGCCGAGGTGCCCGAGATAGTGATTAAAAAGATGCGTTTCCTGCGTAGTGGCAATGTTCGGATGTTGAGCGAGGAGCACTTGAAGCCAGCTCGTACCGCTCCTGGGTGAACCAACGAGGAAAACGTGTTTTCGCGATATCATGCCATCAGAATAGAACTGATTCGAAGCTTTGGTCGAGTGGCTCGGTTCATCATGCCCATTTGAGTGTTGCAATTACATCTTTGCACCGCCCGTTCGGCTCACCTGGTTTCATCGGACGAGTTTCGGCTTGTCTTCGATAAAATAGTGCTGTTTCACTTGCATCAAGAGATTAGTGTGGAATCGAGGACGGGTCAAAAATGCTACCGATGATTGAAGCTAGAAACCGTCTAAAGAGTACCTGTTGGGCACTTCGGTCCAGCATTTCGATAGGTTATCGGATCGTTTCAGGAGGGAATGCGCAAAGCTTGGAATGCACTACGAGGGGGTCCGTCGGACGGCCACCCGTCGCGAGACTCGTTCTGGGGGCTGCGCGACGTCAGCTTCGACGTATATCAGGGCGAAGTTGTGGGGGTCATCGGTTCCAATGGAGCGGCTGCCGTGCATACCGCTGCACATCGTGGGCGGGCGCATATGCTCGGCTGGCAAAATCGTCTCGACCCGCAACGACTCAGGGGGGCTATCTGAACTTGATGCCGCGACAGTTGCTCGGGGCGGGAATGAACGTGGAAAAACCGCGGGTACATGAGTTTTTTACTGATGTATCGTTCCCGCTCCCGCGCGAGAAAGACCAGCTTCAGTTCTGCGGAAGCCGATATGAGTTCTCACACAAAATCCTTGCCAAAGCCCATGAAGATGGGAACTATCTGCAGGCTGCCCCACAAGTCAGCTACTTACACCACTAAACCACTGCTAGGCTCGAGTTTGATCGGCAAGACTCGAATGCGGCGGGTCATCGATCAGATTACGTCGGCGAAGAAACGCTCGATGCGCCGAAAGATCAGTAAACCCGTAATAAATAAACCGACGCTTACTCCGAACGAAATGCTCGCCAGGCTCCAAGGAAGTCGGCTGCCAAGCAGCGCGTACCGAAATCCCAACACCATACCAGCCATAGGATTCAAACCGATTAATATCTGCCAGCGTAGAGGAAGATAGTGCAGCGGATAGATCACCGGCGTAACAAAGAGTCCCATTTGAATGCAATATGGCACAATATACTTGACATCTCGGAACAGTACATTGAGTGCTGATAGAGCGAGTCCCACTCCGCTCGCTGCCAGGAAGCTCCCGAAAATAAATAGCGGAAGCCAGATAAGCTGGGATGAAAGGCGCTGGTGGTAATACAGCATCAGAACCGCTACCAGGACCAAGCCCAGCAGGAGGTCGAGGAACAGCGCTCCAATAGACGCCAAAGGAATGAACATGCGCGGGAAATAAACTTTCGATACCAGCTGCTGGTTACCGACTAGACTGTTGCTCGACTGGGTCACCGAGTTTGCGAAAAAAGTCCAGGGGACCAGCCCAGCATAAACGAACAGTGGATATGGTGGCCCATCGCTGTGCACTGCAGCCATACGGTTGAAGATTACGGTAAAGATCAGCATGGCTACAAAGGGCTGCAAGAATGCCCAGACGACACCAAGTACAGTCTGTCGGTAACGTATTTTGATGTCGCGCCATGCCAGGAAGGCAAGGAGCTCCCGGAAGCGGTAAACCTCGTCGAGGTCGAAGGGTTGCAATCCCTTTCGGGGCTTAATCACAATTTCAAAAGTCGACGACATGGATGTTCAGCCTACATTCAGGTGTGCCGGAAATTTTACGACCGGTGAAGTGAATCGATGCTGCGTTACTAAAGCGTGCCACAAGCGTGACGAATTTGTCCATACCGGCTTGTCGATGTCGTTGCCCCGCGCATTGCTTGCCAGGCTGGTATCATGCTCCAGCGCGAGTTCATTGCCACTACGCGAGGCTCCTCCCGAACCTTGCATGCCGGCATCCCCGCTCAGAATGTGGTCAGTTGAAGCATCGTACAACTAATGGAGTGTCGGCAGTGGAAGTGCGCCGTATCCGCTGCCTCGGAGTGCAGTTGCTCGCTTCTCTTGGATTCCGTTTAATAAGCGCCAGCATTTTGTGGCCTGGATGCGAGGGCCAGAAGCATGTCATTTGAGGGGAGACGCGGGGTTTCACGGAAAGCCCGACTCTCCTCGTAGCCCATAAGGCCCAGGAAAGTGACTCCCATTAACCACGCAATCACCGGATAAACGCCTGCGGTTGCACTAATCGAATGGATCGTCGAAATACCCTATGCCAGCACGGTAGGCCCGGGCTTCCTCTGGTCCCCATTGGCTGGCAGCCCCAGTAACGGAGCTGCAATCTGTCTTTGCCTGGAGGTCGAGCATTGTTCCGATGCCTTCACCGCGAGCTGGCTTACTCGCCCTCGATGCGTCCCCTGCCAGTTCCGCGATCTCAGCGGTCACCGGATATATTGCCATCTCGCGACGGAGTTCTTCAGTAAGGTCTGCTGTCGTGTGCGGTCGGCATCATTCCTGGCGCGGTTAGATGCCATGCGTCAGTGCCACCAAGGTCACGAGCGAACGAGAGCGGCGTCCTGCTCGCCACAAATGGCTTGCACTCCGTCTAACGATCGACTGCACACCTTCAGCGTTCTCTTGCGATGAGTAGATGAGTACGCTCGCATCGAGGATTAACGCATGATTTCATTTCGCGGGGGTGCGGCTCTCGATGATCTCCTCCAGGTCAACGGCGAAGTGGGGGTAGAGCGTAGGTTCGTAGTCCTGTGGCGTTGTTCTTTGGCAAAACGCAGTGACTCCTTGGGTCTCAGAAGCGATCCGCGGTCAGCATCTCCAGGGCTACGTGATGTTCCAGCGTGGCTGCCGATGAGTGGCGGTGTGGACCTGCTGCAGAGCACAGATCGAAATTGTGATCGCGGCTGAACGGCTCGGCGTGCGCTGTGCTGTTGTGATCTCCGTAGCATACCGACGGTGAGCGCGCGGTTGGCAATCTCTAGCTTAGCGAAAAGCGACAGGGGGCCTACTGCGTTGCCCCACATCTGTTTAGATCGTGTCGGACACTGTGCTGACTGGCAGGTCCGAATGACAAGCCCGCGCGACCGACGAACTCCGCTTTCGCTCATGCTCGAGAGAATTGGGCGACCCGCTGCTACTTGCCGTCCGAATTGGCCATTGTGCTGGAATCTTACCTTCGCCCCAAAGCTGTCGATTGTTTGGTGCATTTTGAGACGACCAGCTGCAGCGAGGTGACGTTGATACGGCTCTCTTTGATGCCCTTGATCAGGATCCCCTTGACCGCAACTTCCTCATCCCGGTGGCTCGCAGGGTTGAAGACACTTGCGCCCAAGAGTGTGTATCGTCGAATCCCGAGCAGTGTGGCCTCCGCCGCCTTGAGTGCCACGGAAGTAGTAGCCTGGGACTGCGATATTTCGGGATCACTAGCATTGGTCAGCAGCCAACCCCTATGAGAAGTGGGCTGCAGACAACCCACGGCCCCACCAATTTGCAGAACGCCCTCATCTTCCAGTCTGGTCTTCTGCGAGGGATTGGCCTCCCCGTGCCGCTCACCCGCCTGTGCCGCCTCAGACGGCTTGGCCGGGTCCTGGCCATCGACAGAGTATGTGATAAACGGGGTGAACATCTCGTCCTTGGTCGAATTCATGTCGCGAAAATAGACCTCCTTCTCGGACTCGGGGTTACCCATGTTCATTTGCGACATGTTCGGCTGCGAATTGTCGTAGTGAGCAGTTACGACCAGTTTGCTACCGGCTGGCAGCTTGAGGGGTGTTTCAAGCTCATACGCCATTTGCCATCTGTGGTCGTATTTCGGTACGCTGAGCACAATTTCTTCGCGCCCGTCTGGATAAACGACAGTGTAGCTAAAGTCTTTCGCATGGCCATGGGCATGCGGCTGAAATTGATAAATCGTCACCGGCTCGGCGTAACCCGTTACGCCAGACACTGCGTAGTTCACCGCGCGCGGTGGAATCGGCGGAATCGCCACTTGGGTACCTTCCGCCTTCGTTCCGGGAGCGTCCGTCAGCAGCTCCTTGCCATTGACAATGATGGTCTCCCCAGCGCCGGGCACTCGGAACAATTGGTGTTTGGGCGGCCCCGGTTGGAACCATAGGGCAAGCATCGATCGGTCCATTTCGGGCTCTCCCGTCGTCCTGTAGTGCATATTGAAATTCAAATAGACATTCTCGCCGCCCTTGAGCAGCTTAGCGGTGCCTTTCGGATAGTTCTCAAACGTTGTGCCTGGCGTATACACGCCCAACATATCAAATAGTTGAGGATTTAATGGGTCTGTTACTGCTGGTTGCGCTCCCAGCATTGCGTTGGAAAAGCCCATCTTTCGTGCCAACCCTGCGAGCCGATCAAGATCAGCCGGGCTTACCGCTTGGTCGCGCGAGATTTCGGTGATCGCTATATGGTGCACCACAGCGGGATTGCCGGCTCGAGTCTGGCTCGCCACAATCCAACGGTCGCCCAGGAACGGCACCTTGACCAACAGTCTCACGTACGGAATTTCGCCCTTTGCCGGGACGTGAACCAGCCCGGGCAAAGAAAGAACTAAGTCCGGCTTGAGCCCCTGCGGATGCATCCATCCGTCTTCAAATTTTGGTATCGGTGGAAGGTCGGCGTCGTTTCCCTTGTGAGCACCGGCATTGACCCAAGCGATCAGAGTGTCAATGTCTTGCTGGCTGAGGCGGGGGTCATTGCGGAACTTCACGCTTCTGACTGGATCAACCGGCCAGGGCGGCATTTCACGTAACATGACCTTTTGCTTTATTAATTCCGCTTGGGGCCGCACGGTGTCGTACGACACCAGTGGCAGTTTGGACGCAAGCTCACCTGAGCTGTGACACTTCACGCAATGGTTGAACAAAATCGGCGCAACATCTTTTGTGAAGGTCGGTACAGTTTTGACTGTCGCTTCGGCAGGTTCTGGGACACCCTGGGGGAGCAACGCAATCGTGACGGTGACCCACATCACCAGGCGGACGAGGGAATATCTAATCATCACTTTCCGGCGCGGATGAGACCACTCGCCAATATAATTGAACCGCCATTCTGTAGATTCCCCAAATCGGCACATCTGCTCTCGGGGGCAAAAGAAACCGCCATGATCGTGCGCTTCGGGTGGATTCTCTCGCTCAGCAGCTGCCTCGAAGTATGTAGCAGACGCTTCAGCGCCTTAATTCCGGGCGAACTCTTACCAGACCACGTACTAGGGTGGGGATCGCGGAACGAGATGACAGGGCACCAGAAGACATGGCCGGCTTCAAAGCAGCCCGTACACATCGAGTTCAGTTCGCGTACCGATATAGACCTTACCATTTGCCACCGTGGGTACCATAAATTTTACTGCGCCGCCGGCTTTGTCCCGCTTACCTCCTGCTTGCGAGCTGTCCCAAAGTTCCTTTGAGAGGTTGGTGGCGTCGTAGGCATATAAGACCGCCGGGCCCGGGGGAAAAGGAACGTTTGGGTTGCTGCCGCTGGCATCAATTGCCCAGACAATACCGTTCAAAGATCCTTGGGACGAAATCGAAGGCGTTGCTCCAGGAAAGTTAAAGGTGAAGGCCGATTGCGAAACGGGTGAAGGATTGAATTGTCCGCTGGACGGATTGAACAGGAGGCGCTTCAGCTTGTCACCATGCCACTGGAGGCTGCCAGCGAAATAAAGCGCGTTCTGCCAGAAAGCCGGAGTACAGAAAAAACCGGTGCTGATCATAAAGCTCTGCACAACGTTTGTGTCCGTGGTGGTACAAGAAACGCAGTAATGCCCCATGGAGTCGCGGTTTATCAAGTACAGGCGGCCCTCCTTCCCACCAGACGCGAGCAGGTGCGGAGGCCCGGAATTCTGATCGGGCAACAGCACCACTCCGCTCGCGCCCAAATCAGTGTCCTTCAAGTCCAATATCTTCTGGTTGAAAGGGGTAAACCAGTCTGCCACAGAAAGGCCAGCCGCCGTGTTAAGCTTCAAAATGGAGTCGCCGAAATCGGTGTTGGGCGCTGTACCCGAATTCGCGTCGAAGTCGCCATTGCCCGTGCTGAGGAAAAGGTTGCCAGTGGTATCCACCGCCGGTGCACCACCCGACATCCAGATCCCTCCTCTCCTCGCATCCGAACTGTCATTCAACACCGCCCTTTGCGCGAGGGTTGCGGCATCGTATCCGATGATCCAGCCGTGGTAAGGATCTCCATCTCCATAGGAAGCCCAAGCCACATAAACGACGCCGTTGGCTAGAGTTAGGGCCGACCTTTGCAACTCTTTCTGAGGGTTGAACGTGACGATACCACCTGCAGAATCGTATGCCGTTCCCGGTACCGATGCTGAAACAGGGATCGGGCCACCGAATTTTTCGCTGCCGGTGGTCAAGTCGAGGGCATGCAACCGCTGGTGAAAACTGCCCGTGGGGTCTTCCGATGTGCTCGCCACATAGAGCGTAGCCGACGCCGGATCAATGACAGGCGTACCAGTAACTCCGATTTCCGGCTGGATCGCCTTTAAAGGTGGCACATGTCCCCACGGCACCGGCGTTTCTCCTGCAGTACCGCCATGGGCGGCGTCCAGCAGATTCACCTGCCAGATCTGCGAGCACGGGCTGGTATCCGCGTCGAAGGCATAAGCACTGTCGTGTTCGGTCGCGACAAAGACCACGTTGTGTGTTGCCCGGCCGATCTTAAGGTTTGGCATCCACAAAGGTTGGGTATACGCAGCACCGTCGAGACTGCAGGAAAAGAGTTTTCCGAAAGTCACCGGATTTACTGTTTGAGGGGTCAGCGCGTACTCCTGTACGTTCGTGCCATCTCGTGCCAGATTGTTGTGGTAAGTGAAGACCCCAGAAAGATCAGTGACAGCGATGCTGGCCGAGTCACTCTTCGTACTGTCAGCAACGCTGGAAGCCAACACCCTGTGCGAACCCGCGCTCGCCGGCGCAGTGTATAGGCCTGCTGCTGTGACTTGTCCCACAGCCGCGTTCCCCCCGCTTACACCGTCCACGCTCCATGTGACCCCGAGGTTCTTGTTATCGCCGGTCACCGTGGCCCGGAACTGCTGTGTCTGACTCGTTACCACAACCGCGGCCAGTTTCGGACTGACGCTCACGGAAACGTTGGTGGGAGGAGTGTTGTTGGTGGTGGGCGTGGTGGTGGGCGTAGTGGTAGGACTGCCAATTCCACCGCCGCCACAACCCACCAGTACTAAGGTCGCTGATAACCCGATCCCACAGGACAAAAGTGCACTCAATAACCCTTGTCTGAGAGTCATCATTCAATGCGCCTCCACGGAACAGAACCTCACATGCATTCTTCCCACCCTTGCTTACACGTGTCCATTGATGGCCCCACAACTTACAACTGCCTCGCGCGCCGGCGCAGATCCACGCGAAAATATCTCATCCGGTAATCTCTTGCACAGCCGCTACTGTACCGGTTTGCCAAACCTCTCAGCGGTGACAAACATGAGTCGAACCGTATCCATGTCTTTAGTCTGAACCTTGCTCGCGGGAATCTTGCGCCTCGAGATGGCTTGTAACTCCACGAAGATTTCCACCAAGGCAAATGAGTCAATCAGGCCGGAGGAGACGAGGGGAGTATCTTCGTCGATTTTGACATCCTTGCGCGTGATGACCTTATGCGAAATATAGGACATCATCTGCTTCATTTGTTCGACACTGTTTTCTACTTGTTCGAGCGCCATGGTGTATTGGTCCTTGAACCCTCGCTCTGAAAATCGCGCTACTGTTGTTGTGCAATCATTTTGGCAATCTTGGCGCGATCAATTTTGCCGTTTACGTTTAATGGCATCTCTTCAAAGTGAAAAATCCGCTGCGGCACCATGTATCGGGGTAACCTGCTTGCGCAGGCCGCAAGAACACCCTCGTCGCCCGCAGGATCCGATGCCGACAACACGCCCACCAGCCCCGTTGCTGAACCGTTGGAAACCGGCCAGGGTATGGCAACGGCCAGTTCGCTGCCGGAGGCCTCGCGCAAGGCAAGGTCGACCTCCTGCAACTCCACACGATACCCGTTTACCTTAACCTGAAAATCGCGCCGGCCGAGATAGAAAACGCATCCGCGCTCATCTTGCCGCACCAAATCTCCTGTCCGGTACCACACCTCGTCACCTGTATGCGGCAACCGAACGAAACTTTTGGCAGTCTTCTCCCGATCGTTCAGGTATCCAGCGGTCACCTGCGATCCCGCCAGACACAATTCGCCAGTGTCACCTGGGTTGATCGCTTGAAGATTCTCATCCACTACACATACCTGTTGCCCCGTGAATGGCCACCCGATCGGCACTAGTCCGCCCTCGCATTCCGCGGCAGACATTCTTGAATCCCAACGGTAACTCGTGATCGCAATGGTTGCCTCTGTCGGACCGTATAGATTCTCGAGAACAGAATTGTTTGCGGCCTCCTGCCAAGCTGCTGCCAGACTTGCGGAGAGCGCTTCCCCACAAAATAAACTCCAGCGCAGGCTAGAAAACGCGCCTTGGCTCAACAACCCCAATTTCGACGCGAACATTGCCACCGACGGCACCGAGAACCACACCGTGATTCCCTTCTCGCCAATCAGAGTTGCCGGTGTGAGAGTCTGTTCGCTATATGGACACAATGTAGCGCCGGCATCCCAGCAGGTAAACAGATCGTGGACACTGAGATCGAAGGTCAGATCAAAATTCTGCGAACAGCGGTCGCTGGCGTTAATACGGAAATGCTCCGCCGCGTAATTCATATATGCACACGCGTTCGACTGGCTCACAGGTACACCCTTCGGCACGCCCGTGCTGCCAGACGTGAACAGCAAATATGCAGTGGCTTTCCCGTCCACGACTGGATGGCAAGGATCGGCCACCTTGGACATCTGCTGTGCGTTAATGAAGGTGTGTGGATCAAACCCGGTAGAGTTCACCTCCCATTCCGCATCGGGGCTGACAATTGTCAACGGCTGGCTGAGCTCTGGAAGCATCGCCTGCAGTGTCCCTGCGGACTCTTGGGCGACTACCAGTGTTCTGCAGCCGGACGCATTTAGCATTAGCAGCGTGCGCTCAAGCGGGAATTTTGGATTGAGCGGTACGTAACCTCGTCCGCTAGCCAGAATGCCTAACACCCCCCCATACGCTCCTACACTGCGGTTGGCCAGGAGCGCAACCACAGTCTCTGAAGGTGCGAGCCTCTCACGCAAGCAAGCAGCAATCCTCCCGGCGTAATCCCAGAGTTGCTCGTACGTAATCAACGCTTCCCCAAGCTCCAGAGCTGGTCGGTTGTGATGAGCACGGAGGGAACGGAGAAAACCGCTGATCAGAGTTGGCCGTGGACTGAAGCTCATATGTTAACTAGGCCGGCTTAGCTCGAACCTGCTGTCGTTCGCCCCCAGTTCGACAAGTCATTTTTTTTTTTGGTGTTGAGCTGGGTGGGGTGCTCCAGGATCCGGAAAAGACGTTCGGCAACGATGCGATTACCTTCCGGCTTCAAGTGCGAATTTCCCAAGAACAACCAGCCATTCTGATGGTCGAAGACATCGCCCAGGTAATACAAGTTTGGCCGGTGTGTTTCCTCGCAATGAAAGTAGGCAGCGCGGTAGATGCGGGTTATCCCGGGAAAGTGCTGCTCGCTCTCCTCTACAGCGTGTTTTTCATAAGGGGTCAACCGTTTGTGGCCCACCACGATAACCGGATACCATGTAAAAATGGCACGAAACCCGTAATGCTGCGCCAGCAGCTCAACTATATCCATATTCTGCTGGTAGTTCTGCATAATGCTGCCCGCGAGCGCTTCCACCTCGTCATCGGCTATTGCTGATGATTTCTCGCTCTTGTGGCCACGAGACAACTTCCCCGCTTCCTTGTCCAACAAACGGTATGTATTGGTCTGTTGCAGATAAGAAAAACCGGGCTTCTGTTGTGTGCTCCAGTTATCCAAGTACTTCTCGAAGCTGTTGTAATTGGTGGGCGTGTCTGCCTGATGGGCCTGGTATGCGGTAAATGCCTCAGTACCGCCGTCATAGAAGATCACTGCATTAGGCTTGCGTGGGGCATGTTTGACCTGCTCCATGAGTTCGATGACTTCCTGCGTGTTCCCCCAACCAGCCTCGCCGTAGTTCACCACGCAAACCCTTCGACCTTCCCGTTCATAGTCGCTGGCCAGGTAAGAGGGGATGGTCTCATCATCAGTCGCGCCGGTTCCCCACATGCTCGAATCGCCGAACATCCAGATTGTGAAGCTCGGCTCGTCGCACTGGATATGTGAGGTTCGGCGGACACCGTCTTCACTCACGTTGATCATGGAACCTTGAAAAGGTCTGTGCCGCCAGAGTACGTAGGGGTGATACGTATACCTATGAGCAGCGTCCCATTGTCTCCAATACTCGCGTTCGGCGCT
>Ga0126370_10000055_pt1 | contig 32317 bp, 30 predicted proteins | sample PanSoiMetaPlot_3_FD_92586 | JGI IMG/M metagenome (GOLD analysis project Ga0126370, IMG submission 92586) | Tropical forest soil microbial communities from Panama - MetaG Plot_3 | ecosystem: Environmental > Terrestrial > Soil > Tropical forest > Bulk soil | place: Panama | collected 2016-02-17 | reverse complement strand
GTACGCCTCACGCTTTGGCCCCTGGTCGCCGCCACCTTCTTTATGGTGTCGGGCGGAACCTATGGCACCGAAGACATCGTGCACGGCGCCGGTTACGGACGCGCCATCCTGATCCTGCTCATCACGCCGCTTCTCTGGAGCCTGCCGACCGCTTTCATGATCGGCGAACTCTCGAGCGCGCTCCCCTATGAGGGCGGATACTACGCCTGGGTGCGACGGGCCATGGGCAATTTCTGGGGATTCCAGGAAGCCTGGCTCTCGCTCGTTGCGTCAATTTTCGACATGGCGATTTACCCGACGCTGTTCGTCGCCTACCTCACTCGCATGTTCCCATGGTTCCAGGTGAACAATCGCGGATGGTGGGTTGCGCTGGCCGTGGTCGTCGCCTGTGCTCTCCTTAATATTGCCGGAGTCAAAGTCGTCTCCCTGACGTCGCTCTGGCTGTTCGTCGCCCTATCCGCGCCGTTTGCGGCAGTGGTGCTTCTGGCTCCATTCAAGGTCGGGGCCTTGGCGAATGCCATCACCAAGCCGACGACTTCGACGGTCGACATTCTCGGCGGCCTCCTCATTTGCATGTGGAACTACATGGGATGGGACAATGCCTCGACCATTGCCACAGAAGTAGAGCGTCCGCAGCGCACTTACCCGCGCGCGATGATCGTCGCGGTATGCATCGTTGCTCTCAGCTATGTGCTGCCCTTCGCCGCCATGTGGGCGACTGGCCTGAAGTCGACAGCATGGGAAACCGGTTCCTGGGCGGACATCGCCGGACTAATGGGCGGCCCGCTTCTCCGCATAGGAGTCGTCCTCGGCGGCATGATCAGCGGCTTCGGGATGTTCAACGCTCTGGTGATGAGCTACTCGCGCCTGCCGCTGGCAATGGCGCAAGACGGCATGCTGCCAAAGGTTTTCGGCAAGCTGCATCCCAAATCGAAGGCCCCGTGGGTGGCGATCGTCGCCTTGGCCATCTGTTGGGCGATGTGTCTGGGCCTCGGCTTTGCCCGCCTGGTCACGCTCGACATCCTTCTCTACGGCGGCAGCCTGGCGCTCGAGTTCGTCGCACTCATTGTCCTGCGCTTCCGCGAGCCCGAGCTTAAGCGTCCGTTCCGTGTCCCCGGGGGTTTACCTGGAGCCATCGCGATCGGCATTCCACCGGTCATGCTGCTGGCCTTCTCGGTCATCCGCAGCGAGCACGAGTCCATCCTCGGAATGAGTTCCTTCGCCTTCGGCATGATCCTGATTGCGGCCGGTTTCGTCGCCTACTTCGTGAATCACACTGTAAAGCCTGAAGGCTGGGCCGAATCCCCAAGGCGCAAGCCGCAGACAGCTCCCTAAAACAAGAACGCCACGGATTTCACGGATCACCACGGATAACCAAAATTGCTTTATCCGTGAAGATACGTGCGAATCCGTGGCTTATTTGCCTTTGAACTTAGAACTTGTAGCCGAACCCAACCGAAATGATCGGATACGCCTTGAAGAACGACATACTGTCGTTGACCTTGTTCTGTTCAGAGATCACATTGCTCTGAATGGTCGAATTGGTCGCCGCATTCACGCAGTTGACTCCAGTCGAATCGCAGGCATTCCCGGCCAGCGCCAACGATGCTTTCGGCGAGCCCTGAAAGGCAACGCCCACCTCGAAAGGAACAACAAAGTGCGCTCCTTCTTTCCGCGAAACCAGGTTGCCCCATCCGACCGTGATCATAGGAGCAGCGCGGTTGAAGGTGATCTTTCCGGTGCCCGTGATCGGGTTGGAAGGATCGCTCGAATATGAGACGCCGCCCAAGCTGAAGGATTGGCCCGCGGGAACAGTAGCGGTCGCCGTAATCGGATCAGCCGCGTACACCAGGACCCCGGGGCTGATGTGGAAGCTCTTGGCCCACGGGAAAATGTCGTAGTGCGCTTCGAAAGTCTTGAAGTCCAGCTTACCGGCATAGGAGATGCCGTCTTTGTCGAATCCCCGGCTGTAGCTGATCATATTGAAACCAGCTCGAACGTTGGTGTGGTGCGTGACAGATACCGCGACTTCACCGCCGACGCCCAACAGAGAGACCTTTACGGCCGCCCCGACGTGTCCTAAATCCCCACTCGTGTGCGAGGAGGATGATTCTGAAGAAGGCTGCACCGTCGCAGGGGTTTCCGTCGAGGGTGCTGTTGAGGAAACCGCTGACTGGCCGTATCCGGCGAGGCAGCTGGAAGCAAGCAAGCTACAGACGATTGCAGTGGAACGTACAAATGGGCGCATTACTTTTTGTTTTCTCCTCGAGTTGCGTTGTTTTGTTGTCTGGCGAAAGCTCAACATAGCACCCCCATCTCAAGGATCAATGGCACTTAGGTAATGGGCTCGCAAGGGAATGAACAATAAAAGATGAGGACCGGCAAGAACTGCCCAGTCCTCTCGGGTTGCATCCAGCGGCAGGTTGAATCTCAGGCCCTGCAGCCCAAGGTCTGAGGCCCGAGGTTCAATCGTGCCGTCACGCCGCCTTTGCCTGATCTCTTAGCACCCTCACTTTGTCATGCGCTCGCTGGACGCTAGCCGCCTGCTTGCCGACGATCTCCATCAACGTCGTCGGCAGAGTCCCGCTCAGCGCTTTGCCGTATGTGTCTTTAGCTCTGTCCTCACCAGCTTCGACCGATTCCAGAATCGTCTTATCTCCGCCGCCGAGGTTCGCCTTTGTGTCGAGCCATGCGCGATACATTGCGCCGCTCACCGATCCCGACACTTTCTTGTCGGGCTTGCCGAGCGTTGCCAACTGCGTCTGCAATTCTTGTGCGAACCGGGCCCGCTCCGTGCTCTGCTCATTAAAATAGGTCCTTAAGGCCGGACTCTTCACATGCTCGGCCGCGTCGTGGTAGCCCTTCTGCCCGTCCTTGCAGGTCTCGATAAGATTTTCCACTACACTGATGGCATTATTCTCGTCCATTGATAACCTCCGCTACCTTCGATGCCGTCCCGTGTTTCCGGTTTGGCGGAATTCTGCCGATCCCAATCTCTCTGGAACTGGAAGAAAATTTCACCCCACTCTAGAATTAGGGCGAATCATCTAGAGGAAGTCCGGTTTGCGTTCTGTGAGGACAAACGGCCGCTTCCGAGATGTTCATCTCAAGAAAAGCATCGGAAAAGAGGTCAGGATCCCCAATGACCAAGCGTAAGTCTAAAGGTGCTTACATGATCTCGGCCGTCGCCGAGATGTATGGCATCCATCCCCAGACCCTTCGTCTCTACGAACGTGAAGGCCTGCTCAAACCTTCGCGCACCGAAGGCAACACGCGCCTCTACACCGACGAAGACTTGCTCCGTCTGGAGTTCATCTTGTCGCTGGCTCGCGACCTCGGCGTGAACATCGCCGGTATGGCCATCATTCTGCAAATGCGCGAACGCATGGAAGAGATGCAGCGCCAGATTCAGGACTTCGTCCAATACATCCAAAAGGAAGTTTTAACACGGGCCAATGCCGCAGCCGATCCGTCAAAAGGAGCCATCGTCCCAGTCCGCCGACCGATGGTCACAGTCCATCCACCGAAGAAACGCTAAGGGGCGAACGCTCCCAGCAAGATGTCACCGTCGAGTGTGGTCTTATCATCGAGCGTATTGTCATCCTGAGGAGGCGGAATGCCTCCGAGGGACCGTACGAAATTGTCTACCGCCGGTCTCATTGACGGGATCGCCACAGCCGCATATGCCGTGTTCTTCCCGGTCCCTCGACTCTTCCAACAGATGTAAGGTCCCTCACGCTGGCTTCGCCGCCGTTCAGGATGACACCGCATGAGCGTATGATGAATGGCTTCGCATGCTCCCATTCAAGCTCGTCTACAGCGACGCCTATTTCCTGCCCATCGGCAACCACGTCTTTCCCGCCGAAAAATACCGCCGCGTTCACGACCGCCTGATCTCCACCGGTGTCGCGGACGAATCTGATTTCCTCGAGCCGCAACCCGCCACTGATCTGGACATCCTTCTCGTTCACAAGCCAGAATACGTGGAGAAACTGCGAACTGGCACCCTGAGCCAGCGCGAAGAGATGGAAATGGAGATCCCATACTCACGCGAGCTGGCCGATGCCTTCTGGCTCGCCGCTGGGGGTTCCATCCTTGCGGCGCGCCAATGCCTCACCGACAAAGTTTCGATCAGCATCGGCGGCGGATTCCATCATGCCTTCCCCGACCACGGCGAAGGATTCTGCATGATCCACGATGTAGCCGTTGCCATCCGCCGTCTTCAACGCGATGACAAGATCCGCACCGCCATGACCGTCGATTGCGACGTTCACCAAGGCAACGGCACCGCTGCAATTTTTGCCGGCACCCGCACCGCCAGCGCGTTGCTTCCCTCGTCTTCGGTGTCGACCGTGCAGCCGCCAGCCAACGCTCCTCGCGGCAAGATGCGCGGAGCCCACGCCGGCGAGGTCTTCACGATCTCGCTCCACCAGCACAACAACTACCCGCTCTGGAAGCCGCCCTCTTCGATCGATGTTGATCTCCCCGACGGCACCAACGATGATGACTATCTCGCCTGGCTCGACAACGCACTCAGTTCCGGCCTCCGTCAATTCGAGCCGGATCTCATCTGTTACATCGCGGGTGCGGATCCATATCAGGAAGACCAACTCGGCGGACTCAGTCTCACCATCAATGGCCTGAAGAAGCGCGATGAACTAGTGTTCCGCGTCGCCCGTGCCCGTGACATCCCGATTATGGTCACGTATGCCGGAGGCTACGCTCAAAACGTGGAAGACACCGTAACCATTCACAGCAATACAGTCGTTGCAGCAAAAGAAGTCTTCGTGTAGTCCCTGTGTTCTTCTGTGTCTCCTGTGGTGAAAAGGGACAAGAGGTCGACCACAAAGGCGGCAACGTTATACTCGCTGCATGAACGCGCTAGTCTCCCAGCTTTCGCACCGAGAGATTTACGGCATCCTTCTGAACAGCGTTGCGCCGCGACCCATCGCATGGGTCTCGTCGCTCGGCGCTTCCGGACAACCGAATCTCGCTCCGTTTTCCTTCTTCAACTGCGTCTCGGTCGATCCCCCGATGCTCGCTTTCTCTCCTGGTCTGCGTCCACGAAAGGATGCAGACCCGAATCCACATGGCGAACCGAAAGACACGCTGCGCAATATTCGCGAGACCAAAGAATTCGTCGTCAGCGTTGTGACCTACGATCTGCGCGAACTCATGAACGCCACCAGCGGTGAATATGATGCAACGATCAACGAGTTTGAACTCGCGAAGCTTACGCCGGTTCCATCGCAAGCCGTTCGCCCCCCGCGCGTGGGAGAATCACCGGTAAGCTTTGAATGTAAGCTGCACCAGATCATCGATTTCTCTCCCAGACCAACGGGAAGCAGCCTGGTGATTGGCCAAGTGGTCGCCGTTCACGTCGACGACGCCCTCCTGAAAGACGGACGGATCGACGGGAACTTGCTAGACCTGATCGGCCGCATGGGCGGCATGCAATACTCTCGGACGACGGACCGCTTCGAGATGGCCCGCCCGAAAATCGGTTAGCCGAGACCGTCAGCACTCATTGTTGATTTGTCATCCTGAGCGAGGACTGTTCGTCGCGCGAATGCGCAACGAACAACCGCAGTCGAAGGATCCCTACCCTTGTTCGATTTGCTCGCTAGTAGTCAATTGCCCTCAGTAGCCCCAGTATCCTGCGCACGCCCCTTCCACTCCCCACCCCGTCCTATCCAATACTGCGCCGCCGAGTGCAGCGTCGCCCCTGCGTAAAACAAAGCAACAAGGGGAAGCGTGACCGCCCACAACGGCGGCAGTCCATAGAACCGCACCATCGGCAGAAAGCAGAGACTCATTCCCAGCCAGGCCAACCCGCCGAACACCGAAGCCCATCCTCCGAAAAAGACCAGCACGGGAGGCGCGAGGAACGTGATACCCAACCCGAGCAGCGTCCCCAGGAGAAGCCACACCGAGTGCCGCAGCTGATAAAAAGCATTGCGCGAGATCATCCGTCCAATCCCGCCAAAACCGTGGTAGCTGCGAATACTCGCTGCGTTGCGGGTCAATCCAAGCCAGATGCCGCCATGGCGTTTGATTTCTCGCGCTAGGGCGCAATCGTCGATAAGCTCGTTGCGGATCGCCGCAATCCCTCCGGCTTCGCGTAAAGCTTCAGCGCGGACGAGAATATCTCCACCTGCCGCTCCTGCCGTCCTCTTGCGGCGATCGTTGACCCATGCCGGTGGGTACAACATGAAGAAGAAAAATACGAACGCCGGAATCAGTGCTCGTTCAGCGACCGACGAGCACTCGAGCTTTACCATCATCGAGACCATATCGAGAGCGTGCGCCTGCGCCATCGCGACGAGGGAATTGATGCTGCCCGGAGCATGCACAATGTCGGCGTCGGTGAACAAAAAGTACTCTGGCGAAAACTCGGAGGCGCGCTCCACTCCCTGCGCCAGCGCCCACATCTTTCCGGTCCATCCTGCGGGCAGCGGGGCTGCGGAGAGAAGTGTCACCCGATCATTACGACCCTGCACCGCTGCAGCTACCGCCCCAGAAGTGTCATCCGTGCTGTGATCATCGACGACAAAAATGTGCAGCGGTCCAGGATAGACCTGCTCCAGCAGCGAACGCACTGCCTGTCCGATCACATCAGCCTCATCGCGCGCAGGGACCACCACCGCGACCCGAGGTGCCAACCCCGGATGCAACGTAAGCCCGTCTGTCGTAGTCGAAATGCGCCAAAACCGTCCCCAACCGGCGATCAGAACGACCCAGATCAGACACGACAGCGCGCCAATTCCGGCAGCGATCATCGCGGACAATCATCCCACATTCTTACGTGGTTGGTTTGTGCACTGGCAGGCCACTGGCAACTCTCCACTGGCGTTTCGTGACTCGTAGCTCATGGCTCATAGCTCATCGCGGCTGCTAAAATAAATAACTACTTTATGTTCGAGAATCTTCAGGAAAAACTACAACGCGCGTTTAAGACCCTTCGCGGCCAGGCCCGGCTGACCGAGGAAAACATCGACGAGGCGCTCCGCGAGATCCGGATGGCGCTGCTCGAAGCCGACGTCAACTTCAAAGTCGTCAAGCAGTTGATCGATCAGATCAGAGCCAAAGCGGTCGGCACCGAAGTGATGACGGCACTCTCGCCCGGAGAGCAGGTCATCAAGATTCTGCGCGACGAACTGGTCGAGATCCTCGGCAAGGATACGGCGCGCGTGAAGTTCGCCTCGCAGCCTCCGTCGGTGGTGCTCATGGCCGGACTGCAAGGTTCCGGTAAAACGACCACATCGGGCAAGCTGGCGAACTGGTTCAAGCAGGGAGGCCACCGCCCTCTCCTCGTGTCGGTCGACGTGTACCGTCCGGCGGCACGTGAGCAGTTGAAGATCGTGGCGCAGGCGGTGAAGTCGAGCATTTACGAAGGCCAAGTTGCCGAGGCAAATACCGCGACTGTCGTGCGATTGGTGAAGGAAGCCAAACGCGAGGCGGTTGTCACTGGATGCGACGTGCTCATTGTCGACACTGCGGGCCGGCTGCACATTGATGATGAGTTGATGAGCGAGATGCAGTCGCTGAAATCGCTGTTGAATCCGTCGGAGATTCTGTTCGTCGCCGATGCCATGACCGGACAAGATGCGGTGCGCTCGGCGGAAGAATTCCATAAGAAGCTGTCGCTGACGGGAGTTGTCTTAACCAAGATGGACGGCGATGCGCGCGGCGGCGCAGCGTTATCGATCCGACAAGTCACAGGGCAGCCGATCAAGTTCATCGGCGTTGGCGAAAAATACGACGCGCTCGAGCCCTTCCACCCGGACCGCATCGTGTCACGCATTCTCGGCATGGGAGACATTCTGTCGCTGATCGAGCGCGCGGAGAAACAGATCGACAAGAAGAAAGCGGAAGAGTTGGCAACGAAGGCCTTGACCGGCGATGGATTCTCGCTTGAAGATTTCCGCGACCAGTTGCGCTCGGTCAAAAAGATGGGATCGATGAAGAGCCTGATGGGCATGCTGCCGTCGATTGGTCCGTTCTCCGGCCTACAGAAAGCAGCGGACAACATCGATGAAAAGCAGATCAACCGCGTCGAAGCCATCATCAACTCGATGACGATGCACGAGCGCAACCATCACGAGGTAATCAACGGCAGCCGCCGCAAGCGCATCGCCCGAGGATCAGGCACGACCATCCAGGAAGTAAACAACCTGCTCCGCCAGTATGCGCAGATGAAGAAAATGTTCAAGCAGATGGGCAAACCCAGCTTCGCACGAAGGTTGGCAGGCATGAAGTTGCCAGGAATGTAACAGCAGTGGACAGTGGCGAGTGGTCAGTTGTCACTACTGACTAGGCTCTCAAAAACTGTCCTCTCAAAACTGTCATCCTGAGCGGAGTCGACGCGAGCGAAGCGAACGGCGACGCAGTCGAAGGATCCCTACAGCCTTCGACGGACTCACCTTCTGAGTATTTTGATGACGACGTAAGCAACAAAAAATCACTCAGCCTTCAGCAGCACCTGACCTGTTTGCCCCGTCATCGTCAGCGTAGGTCCGACCGGATTCCCATTCACATCCACCCACGATCCGGCAGGCAGCGTCACAGTCGCAGTCGCGTAATACGGATTCACCAGCGCCAGTCCACCTGAGTACGCCCGCCCCCAAACTCCCTGCGTCTTCTCCATCCCGCGGATTGGGTGCCCGATCTGGATCGAGTATTCCGGGAAAGTAATGAGTGAGCCGTAGTCCTGCGAACCGTCGGAGTTGAATCCGGTCATGTACATGTACGTGCAGCGGTTCTTCACCAGCAGATAGTTCGCAATCACCCAAAGACGCGCCGATTGCGGAATGTTGGCCGTCAGTTCGGACTCTTCCCCATTAGTCATGTAACAGACGCCGCGGCTTTGCACGTACTTCAGCACGGCCATGATCTGCTCCCATTGGATGGGGTCGGGAACATCAGGCGGGCTGCCGTAATTGGTCAAACCGCGCTCGTCGAAGAGCAAGTCACTGGTTGTCATCAGTCGCAGGTTGACGTCCATGGGAAAGCCGAACTCGTACGAGACGTTCACCTGCATGGTCGCGGTCGGCGAAAAGTTGTGAACGTGCTGGTAGGTCGCGGCCTCCCATGCTAGTTCGTCGCGCTGATAGGCGGGATCGTTGGCCTTGCCCGAGTACTGCTGCACCCAGTTGCCTGAGCGATCGTAGTGGCCGCAGCGTCCCCAGTTGCTGCTCGCCGACATGGTGTCGACCGCAATTCCTGCGTATCCCTGCGACAGGGGAGCATCGACCCAGTTGGCCCACTGATACGCTCGGACCTTAGGATTCGCGAAGTCGATCGGTGCCAGAGTGGTCGATCCAAACTCGAACGCCAGAGTCTCGCGGTCGCAAAGATATTCAAGCCAGTCCGGATGATTTTTCTGATACCAGGCAACGGTGTGCGTGAAGTTATCGACCGAATATGGGATGTAGACGGTGTTGTAGACGTCGGCAGGCTCGTTCGGATAGTCGGAGGCCCACACCATGTCGACGACGCCGGACTCAGTGTTGACGTCGGTGACGTTGTAGTTGAAAACCATCTCCAGGTGAATGTTGTCGGTCGTGTCGGGGAAATATTGTGTGCGGTGTTGAGCGCCGGTCTCTTGCGCTTGAGAGAGGGCGAGTCCGCAGACGAGGATCAGAAGGGCATAAAACGATGACCGAAACACGAGGCACCTCCGAAAAGAAACGAACGCAGACGTAAGCAAACGAATCAGCTCGAAGCAATATACTCCGCCGGCCTTTGGCGGGCAATTGGGGTGGTGAGAATCCCCCGGTTCGGTATGTCATGATGGGAAGATCATGAAGTGGCGTTCTCTGGAAGAGTCGTCTCCAGGGGTGGATATCCGTCCGCTGCGCGAAATCTATGTCGAGCGCAAGGAGCTAATCGCAAAGTACGTTCCGGCGGAAACGCAGGCCGTCCATGCGTCCGCTGTCGCCGAGTTGAAGTCACGGGATCTGGCGGCGGGCGTTCTGCCCGTTGGCGCTCAGGCAGCTTCGTTCGAGTTGCCCGATCATGACGGAAAGATCCGGCGCTCGCAGGAATTGCTGGCTCGCGGGCAACTGGTGATCTGCTTCATTCGTGGTAGGTGGTGTCCTTTCTGCGTGGGTCAGATGGAGGCAATGAATCTGGTTGTTTCTCTGATTCAGGAAACCGGTGCCTCACTGGTGGCGATTTCTCCACAGACGGTCAAGCAGTCGTATTTCATGCACGATCAGCACAAGCTGAATTTCCCGCTGCTCGCTGATGCGGGGAACAAAGTGGCGCGGCAGTTTGGATTGACGTATCGTGTCCCGGCGTCGCAGGAGGCGATCTATCGGCGGGCGTTCGTAAATCTCCCATTCACGAACGGCGATGACAGTTGGGAGTTGCCGATTCCAGCGACGTTTGTGGTCGATCGCGACGGGACAATCGTGTACTCCTCAGCGAACGAAGACTACACAGAAAGGCCGGAGCCGGTAGAGATTCTGCACCATCTCGCCAACCTGTCATCCTGAGCGGCGGCGAAACCGGGGGCGAGGACCGTATGTCGGTGAATGCCCTATCTGCGGCAAATTGGAATGCATATGGTGCTTGCAGCGCGGCAACTTTGACTGATTGCATCGATAGCTCCACGATCGTAGGGTCCCTCGGAGGGCTTGGCGCCTTCCTCAAGATGACATCGCGCGCTCGGATGGGATGTTGCTGACTCCTCATCGCGTTACACTATTTCTTCATGCACTACATCTACGGCATTAATTCAGTCACCGAAGCACTGAAGGCGCGAGGCCGCGCGTTCGAATGGGTGGGGATGGCCAAGGAGCGGCACGATCTTCGCTTGCAGCGCTTAATTGAAGACTGTCGCAAAATCGGCGTTCCAGTGCGATTCTTGCAACGCACAGAACTTGATCGCATGGCCGGGAATGCGGCGCATCAAGGCGTGGTGGCCGTTACGTCGGCTAAGCAGTACAACGATCTCGAAGATGTCATTGCCGCCAAACGCAACCAATATTCGCTGGTCGTTGTGCTCGACGGCGTAGAGGATCCGCACAACCTGGGAGCGATTCTCCGCACGGCCGATGCGGCCGGCGCAAATGGGATCGTCATCCCTGAGCGAAGGGCCGCCGCGGTCACGGGCGCCGTCACCAAGGCCTCCGCTGGAGCCAGTGAGCATCTGCCGATCGCCAAAGTTACGAACATCTCCCGCACGGTGGAAGAGCTCAAAGAAAACAATATCTGGACCGTCGGTCTCGACGAGCGCGCCGAGCAAACCTACGACGCGATCGACTACAACATGGACTGCGCACTAGTGTTGGGCGGCGAGGGCAAAGGCCTGCATGATCTGGTCAAGCGCAAGTGCGACTTCCTGGTTTCGATTCCGATGCTGGGCAAGGTGCCGTCTTTGAACGTCTCGGTTGCGGCCGCCGTCGTACTTTATGAGATCGTCCGGCAGCGCCGTGCCAAAGAGAGCGCATCACACACAGAATGAAGTTCGCCCGGAAAAAGAGCTTTCATAAATCCGTTTTTATTCTCTGCGTTCTCTGTGCCTCTGTGGCGAGATGCTTTTCGCTAGATCGCGAAGCCTTCTCCATCACAAATTACGATGTCAACGCGCAAGTTGACCCAGAGCAACATCGGCTGGGTGTCCGCGGAAAAATCACGCTGCGAAACGACAGCGCGGCTCCACAGAAGATCGCGGTGCTCCAGGTTTCATCGTCGCTCGACTGGCGATCGATCAAGGCTGGCGATAAGCCGCTGCAGTTCGTGAGGCAGCCCTACACGTCGGATATCGACCACACAGGAAGCCTCTCCGAAGCGATTGTCACGCTGCCACAGGAAGTGGCCCCTCACGGAACGATTGATCTCGACATCGCGTATGAAGGCGTGATCGTGCTCGACGCGACTCGACTCACGCGCATCGGCGCTCCGGAAGATGCAGCGAAGAGTACAGACTGGGACCAGATCGGCCCAGACTTCACCGCGGTGCGCGGTGCCGGATATGTCGCGTGGTATCCGATCGCGACGGACGTGGCGAATTTATCAGAAGGCGACAGCTTGTTTGAGGTGCTGGCGCGATGGAAGGCACGGGAGGCAGGAGCGAAGCAGCACGTGAAGATCAGCCTCTCGCGGAACAGCGAAGGTCCGACGCTGCAGTTGGTTGTCGACAAGGGATCGTGCGTTGTCAGCCGGAAGGATTCGGGTCAAGAGCAACAGATCGAATCTGAATGCAATTTTCATTCTCCTGGGTTGGTGATTCCATTTTTTGCGGTTGCGGACTACGGCAATGTCGATCGCGACTCAATAACGGTCTACAACCTGCGCACCCATGCGGCGCCCGCTGAGACATATGTGGACGCAGCAGAGAAGGCGGCCCCATTGATACGGGAATGGTTCGGACCCGCGCGAGAGAAGGCACAGACGATTGATCTGCCTGACGGCAACTCGGCGGCATATGAGATCGGCGCTTTTCGATTTACTCCGCTCAGCAGCGATTCCAAGCTTATAGGGATCGCAGCAGCACATCAGCTTACGCACGCTTCCTTCTCATCGCCGCGTCCTTGGATTGAGGAAGGTCTCGCACACTTCTCCCAAACTCTCTACCTCGAGCAGGAAAAGGGACGGCGGGCAGCGCTCGACTACATCGGAACCCATCGGTCTGCACTGAATGCGGTGGAAGCACCGATGTCAACTCCTCGTTCCGAAGACGAGGTGAACCGTTCCTTGATAAACACGGTGAACGAGGAGTTATACCGCAGCAAGGCAATGTGTGTGTGGTGGATGCTGCGTGACATGATCGGCGATGCCGCGCTAAAGAAGGCGATTGCGGCATACAAGCCCGAGCAGGACAAAGATCCTTCCTACATGCCTCGGTTAATTTCCGCGCAGACCCAGCGCGATCTGGAATGGTTCTTCGACGATTGGGTCTATCGCGATCACGGGCGGCCGAATTTCAAAGTAGAGTCGGCATATGCGCAGAAAACCATGAACGGCTCTTTCCTGCTGACGATCACGCTGGAGAATCAAGGAGGCGCAGGGGCGGAAGTCCCAGTGCTCATTAAATCAACGCGGGGCGAGATCACGAAGCGCATCGAAGTCCGGTCCAAGAGTAAGACGACGGTACGCGTGGAGATGCCGACAGCGCCGCAGGAGATTGTCGTAAACGATGGCAGCGTTCCCGAAAGCGAGACCAAAGACAACGTCTTCAAGGTCGCGGCACCCAAATCTTAGACTCCAATAGTCAAAGTCTAGATCTGGACGAGTTCAGGGTCACAAAGCGAGGCATTCAAACAGCGTGGACCCCATCGGACCTCTGTGGACCGAGTGGACCGGAGCGGACCCCAAAATGTGAACCACCACAGCTCTTGTCATTCCGAGGAGCGGAGCGACGAGGAATCTGCTGTCCTTTGCAGGGCCGAATCTCTTGTCTTCACTTTATCTGCCAACACCCTGATCTTTCCTCTTTTTCTCCGTCTCTCTGTCCTCTGTGGTAAGGTCTTTTGTTTCGCGGAGGACGCGTTGGCCTACATTCAATTTCTTGGTGCCGCGGGGACGGTTACCGGCTCGAAACACCTTATTAATACCGGCGATGCGTCTGGAAAGAACGGATTTCAAGTTCTGATCGACTGCGGGCTCTTTCAAGGGCCTAAGGAGTGGCGGGAACGCAACTGGAGTGACACTCCGATTCCCGCCAAAGCGATCGATGCCGTCATCCTCACTCACGCACATCTCGATCACTGCGGGTGGATTCCGCGGTTGGTGAAAGAAGGCTTCCGGGGGCCGATCTACGCGACGCCACCGACTATCGATCTGTGCGGCATCATCCTGCCGGATTCAGGTCATCTGCAGGAAGAAGATGCGCGTTTTTATAACAAGATCAAGAAATCGAAGCACGATCCCGCGTTACCGCTTTACACGTTCGATGAGGCGCACGAGGCCCTGCAATACTTCAAGCCAGTGCAGGTGGGCGAAACCCTGCAACTCTCGCATGAACTTTCCTTCAGGTTCGTGCGCGCGGCGCACATTCTCGGTTCATGCATGGCGGAAGTGTCCCTCAAGGCCGACGGCAAGGCACGTCGTCTACTGTTCACCGGGGACATCGGGCGCGTGCATGACCACAAGGTCGCGCCGGGGAAGGTGGTGCATTCCGGCCCGCAGGAAGGCGAGAGCGCTGACATTGTTGTTATGGAGTCGACGTATGGCAACCGCAGGCATCCGAAGGAAGATCCGCTGCCGGAGTTGGGCGAATTGATTTCGGCGACGGCACGGCGCGGAGGCAGCGTGATCGTACCCGCCTTCGCCATCGAGCGTACGCAGAAGTTTGTCTTCATCCTGAAGCATCTGATTGAATCCGGACAGATTCCTCGCCTCCCGGTGTTCTGCGACAGCCCGATGGCGATCAAGGCCGTCGAGATATTTCTCAAACACGATGAGGAATACAGCGACGAAACCCGCGAGATGATCCGCAAGTATGGCTCGCCGCTGGCATGGCCCGGATTCACCTTTGCTTCGACGCCGGAAGAATCAAAGAAGATCAACGAAGCAAGGATGCCGTCGGTGATCATTTCATCGAGCGGGATGGTGACAGGTGGGCGAATCCTGCATCATCTGTCTCAGAGGCTGCCTGATCCCAGGAATCTCGTGCTCTTCATCGGATTTCAGGCTCCGGGAACCAGGGGATTCACCATCAAGAGCAAATCGGATGAAGTGAAAATTTACGGCGACTTTGTGCCGATCCGCGCGCAGGTCGCGGCGCTCGAGCAGTTCAGCGATCACGCCGATCCGCCCGAGTTGCTGCAATGGCTGCGCACTTTTGGGAACCAACCCGCGACGACGTATCTGGTGCACGGAGAGCCGAACGCGTCCGGGCAGTTGCGGGAATTGATGGCTCGCGAGTTGGGATGGGATGTGCGCGTGGCGCAATATCGGGAAAAGGTAGAGGTGTGATCTGTAACCACCAAGGACATCAAGGAAGTCTAAGGGTCTCGTCAGTGATACTTCGTGTCCTTGGCGGTCAACCTGTTAGGCTGCAGAACTAAATCGGATCAGGGCCTCAAGCTTTCCGCTGGCTGCACCGGAGTCGATAGACTTCTCCGCCTGCGGGACCGCCTGGGCAATGTGATCTGCCTTGCCCGCGGCCACCAAAGCAGCGGCGGAGTTCAGCACGACCACATCTCTTCGTGGCGACTTTTCGCCCCGCAATACGGCTCGGATAATTTCGGCGTTTTCCTTGGCGTCACCGCCAGCGATGTCCTGAAGCGCCGCGCGCTTCATTCCGAATTCCTCAGGCTCGACTTCGTACGATCGCACAGAGCCGCCACGAGCCTCAGCGATCCGTGTAACACCCGTGGTTGTGATCTCGTCGAGGCCATCGAGGCCGTGTACTACCAAGGCGCGCTTCAATCCCAGCATGCTGAGGGCCTCAGCCAGCTTTTCAACCAATTCGAGGGAATAGACGCCGACGACCTGGCCAGAGGCGCGCGCAGGATTGGTGAGCGGTCCCAGGAGATTGAACATCGTACGCATTCGTAACTCGCGGCGTACGCCTTGTACCTGCTTCATCGCAGGATGCAGGTTAGGAGCGTAGAGAAAACAGATGCCAACTTCGCGCAAGCATTGTGCAGAGCGTTCAGGGGATAGCTGAATGTTCAGGCCGAGGGCCTCGACGACGTCGGCGGACCCACACTTCGAACTGATGCTCCGGTTGCCGTGCTTGGCGACGCGGACTCCAGCGCCAGCGGTCACAAGGGCAGTCGCAGTGGAGATGTTGAACGTTCCGCTGGCGTCGCCGCCAGTACCGCTGGTATCGATCAAAGCGTCGATCCCCGGCTCCTCGAGCAGGGCATCGCGGCCCGTGCCGCTGACGGCGAGGGGATCGAGTCCGTTGCGTTCGATGGGCAAGGGGGCGGCCGCATGGCGGATGGCTTCCGCGAAGCCCACGATCTCTTCAACGGTCTCTCCTTTTATGCGGAGCGCAATGAGCAAGGCGGCGATTTGTGCATCGGTGCACTTGCCGCCGAGCACATCCGCCATGACAGCGCGGGCTTCCTCACGGCTAAGAGACTGCGGCTGCTCGGCAGTAGCTGGATTCGCGAGACGATGGAGGGCGTCGACGATCATGCTCAGGCGAGCATTTTACGGCATAAGACTGTAAGGAAGGTTTCAAAGTTTCAAGGTTTCAATGTTTCAAAGACAGCATAGTCACAAAGGATAATGGAAAATCGTTGCGGTGTTCCTCTGTGCCCTCTGTGGTGAGACCTATCGTTTGCCTGCGAATCCATAATGTTCACCAATTTTGAAACCTTGAAACCTTGAAACCTTGCCGTCAAATCAGTTCAGCGCCGACTGCTTTCGGTAGCCGTTGCGCCAGATAGCCGCGCCAGTCTTCAGGCAAAGCCGGCGTGGCAACGGCCTTTTCGAGCAGTGGTCGGTTGTATTTGTCGACGGCAAATAGAAGGTTCATTTCCGCGATAGTAATGCCTTCCGGCTGGCGAGTCAGAAATTCGAATGAGTCTCCGGTCTGCACGGCGCCCTCCTGCTCGACCGAGAAATAGAATCCGCTGCGGCCGCTTTGCAGAAAGCGCTCGAGAATGTCGTCGCGCTGAAACTTGGCAGCAAGTTTGTAGCAGGGCATTCGCGGCTGGCGCACGACCAGAGTGGCCGAACCAACTTGGACGCGATCTCCGATGTGGAGATCAGCCTCGAACAAGCCCTCGGTCGTGAGATTCTCACCAAACATTCCCCAGGGAAGCTCCATGCCGGGGAGTTCCGCGCGCCAGAAGGGATAGTGCTCGGACGGGTACCCGTAGACGGCCTTGAACGGGCCTCCGTGGACGCTGAGATCAGCTTGTCGGTCGCCGTCGAGGTTTAGCGTGCGAAGCGGCACCGGGCCAGAAACGGGTAGCTTGAAGATGCCGGTGTTGATAGTTCTGCTCTGGTAAACGGTAAGACGCGGGCGAGCTACGTTCAACGAGAGCAATTTCACTGCATCGTTTCCTTCCGATCGACCTCTACAGTTGGATGATCAGGCGCCGAAAAAGTGACAGATTTTTAGGCAAAACAGGCGACCATATTCCTTGTGCGGGAGACCGGTAGACGGCCGATAAACTCCGCTTGGCTGGAGCACGTCATATCGGGAAATGTTGAAAAAGAATGCCGTCTGAGAACCGCCGCGTTTGCCGAACGCTGATCTTCTTCTATAAAATCAAAAGTTTGCTGCCCGCAGTGCGATGCCGCAAGCAGGATCCTTCCAATTGTTAACTGAAGAGCATTCATTATGAAAATTCATGAGTATCAGGCAAAGGCAATCCTAAGGAAATATGGTGTGACCGTGCCTCGCGGATCGATGGCGACCTCGCAGGAAGAAGCCGAATCAGTCGCAAAAGAGCTGCTTGATTCCGGTTCGAGCGGGGTAGTTGTGAAGGCGCAGATCCACGCCGGAGGTCGCGGTAAGGGTGGCGGCGTGAAGATCGCGAAATCGGTGGATGAAGTCGGCGATCTCGCGGCGAAGATGCTCGGCATGAAGTTGGTCACGCACCAGACCGGTCCCGAAGGCCGGATTGTGCGGCGGTTGCTGATCGAAGAGACGTTGCCCATCGCGAAAGAACTTTATCTTGGCATTCTGGTCGATCGTGCAGAAGGCAAGCCCGTTTTCATGGCATCGGCCGCGGGCGGTATGGACATCGAGCAGGTTGCGGCCGAAAATCCCGATGCGATTTTGAAGCAGCACATCGATCCCGGCATGGGCCTCGAAGCGTTTCAGGCACGCAAGATCGCCTTCAGCCTCGGACTGAGCGGGAAGCAGATCGCTCCAGCCGTGCAGTTCCTGACCAGTCTCTACAAGGCGTTTCTTGATACTGATGCCTCGCTGCTCGAGATCAATCCTTTTATCACGACCACCGACGGGCGGCTGTTCGCGCTTGACGCCAAGATCAACTTTGACGACAACGCGCTCTTCCGCCATGCCGATCTGCGAGAGCTCCGCGACATCACCGAGGAAGATCCGCTCGAAGTCGAAGCGTCGAAGTACAGCCTGAACTACATCAAGCTCGACGGCAACGTCGGATGCATGGTCAATGGCGCCGGCTTGGCCATGGCAACCATGGACATCATCAAGTACGCCGGAGGAATGCCCGCGAATTTCCTCGACGTCGGCGGCGGCGCCAATTCCGAGCAGGTGGCCCACGCCTTCGAGATCCTGCTGAGCGACAAAAATGTAAAGGCGGTGCTGATCAACATTTTTGGCGGCATTCTGCGCGTAGACACGCTCGCGACTGGCGTGGTCGATGCGGCGCGAAAAACGAACATCAAGTTGCCGATTGTCCTGCGGTTGGAAGGGACGAACGTCGACGAGGGCAAGAGGATTCTTCAGAATTCGGGACTCAACTTCGTCGTCACCGACACGATGAAGGATGCGGCGGACAAGGTCGTAGCCGCGGCTCGGGGCACGCTAGGCGTGACGGAATGGCGCTAGGAGCGATGAGCACTTGGCAATTAGTACTTGGCAATTGTTCGAGCGTTGAAGTTGGTGCTCTGCGCAAAAATCCGGACGATTCCGACGGGACCCAAAGCCGCGTAGCGGCGTAAGAGTGCAGCCCACGGCGCAAGCCGTGGGAATGATCAGGGCCGTTAGCGAGCCTCGTAGGGGCGACAGAAATGCTCCTAGCCACGGAGTGATGCTCTCGATCTAACGTGGAAGAGCGTCCCTTTAAAGGCCGCGTTGAGCGAGAAAAATTGATAAGGGGCTTTTAACCCCGCATTTATAGATGGAGCAAAAATCATGGCGATCCTGGTTAATAAAGATACGAGAGTCGTAGTCCAAGGCCTCACCGGCCGCGAAGGCACCTTTCACGCAAAAGCGAGCGCAGCTTACGGAACAAAAATCGTTGGCGGTGTTACGCCCGGCAAAGGCGGAACGACCCACGAAGGCTGGCCGATTTTCAACACCGTGCGTGAAGCGGTCGACAAGACTGGCGCCAACGCAACGGTTATCTTCGTCCCGCCGCCGTTTGCTGCCGACGCCATCATGGAAGCCGCTGATGCCGAAATCGACCTGATCGTCTGCATTACGGAAGGCATTCCCACCCTCGACATGGTGCGAGCCTGGGAGTTCCTGCAAGACCGCCGGTCGCGCTTGATCGGACCGAACTGTCCAGGCATCATCTCGCCGGGCAAGTGCAAGATCGGCATCATGCCGGCTTCAATTCACAAAGAAGGATCAGTCGGCATCGTATCGCGGTCGGGAACGCTGACCTACGAAGCCGTGCATCAACTAACCCAGCGCGGCATTGGCCAGTCTACGGCGATCGGGATCGGCGGCGATCCTATCATTGGAACAACGTTCGTCGATGCTCTGGATCTGTTTAATCGCGATCCCGAGACCGAAGCCGTCATCATGATCGGCGAAATCGGCGGCAACGCTGAGGAAACTGCGGCCGAGTTCGTCAAGACGCATATGAAGAAGCCTGTCGTGGGATTCATCGCGGGACAGACGGCCCCTCCGGGGCGCCGCATGGGGCATGCCGGCGCGATCATTTCGGGTGGGAAGGGAACTGCCGCGGAGAAGATCAGGGCGCTGGAAGCGGCAGGCATCCGAGTGGCGAAGTCTCCGGCCGCGATTGGAGAGACCCTTGCCGCAGCGATCGGTGTGAGTGTTTAGTGCCAGTCCAGCGTAGCGTGAGAATGAGCCTGCGCACGATAGCCGTAGTCTGCGACGTTTGTGAAAGAGCGGCCCTTTAGGGCCGCGTCATTGATCGAATGATGATCGGGCTTTAGCCCCGGTGGTCGTTTTCCTGACCAGCGGACTCAAGCCGTAGCGACAAATACGAGTTAAGGACTACTACCCAATCTATGAAGACGCTCCAACGCACCCTGACCATCGTCAAGCCAGACGCGGTACGCAAGAACGCGATCGGCGACATCATTGAACAGTTCGAAAAGAACGGCTTCCGCATCCTGGCCATGAAGATGCTGCAGATCTCCAAGCACCAGGCCGAGCAGTTTTACGCCGTGCATGCGAGCCGTCCGTTCTACAACTCGCTGACCGACTTCATGTCGAGCGGCCCGATCGTAACCCTGGCCCTCGAAAAGGAAAACGCGATTGCCGATCTGCGGAAGCTGATGGGCGCGACCAATCCCGCGAACGCCGAAGAAGGTACGATCCGCAAGAAGTGGGCGACCAATATCGAATACAACGCAATTCACGGCTCGGACGCGGAAGATACCGCACGCTTCGAACTGAGCTTTTTCTTTGCAGGATATGAGTTAGCGAAATAGCGCTCTGGTTTCCTTCGTGTACCTTCGTGTCCTTGGTGGTGGAGATTTTTATCAACCACAAAGGACGCGAGGGTACACCAAGGAAATCTATTTCTTAAGAGTTTCTTTATGCCCGTCGTTCAAATCACCATGCTTGCTGGCCGCACGGCCGATCAGAAGCGCAAGATTGCCAAGCGTATTACCGATGCCTTGGTCGAAGAAGCAGGGGCGCGCCGTGATGGAATCGTTGTGACTTTTAACGAAGTGTCGAAAGAAAGCTACGCTTCCGGCGGCGAGTTGATGGCCGATAAGGCACCGCCCAAATAGTTACCCAACCTATTACCCTCGTAATACTCTCGCCAGTTCCCGAGTGTTTATACTTCGGTCGAAAGCGAGGGATTCAGCATGAAAACGTGGACAGTGGCCGCTGCTCTGCTTTTTGTGGGTACTTGCGGGTTCGCACAATCCGCTCCGACAGCCAAAAAGCCCTGCGAAGACCTGAAAGCCGAAATCGCGAAGAAACTCGACGACAAGGGTGTTGTCGGTTATTCGCTCGACGTGGTCGATAAAGGCAAGGAAGGCGACGCAAAGATCGTCGGCGGTTGCGACGGCGGAACCAAGAGCATTCTGTACAGCCGAGGCGGTACGGCGCAGACGAGCACTCCTGCGAACACGACCCAATCCGCTGACGCCAAGAAGCCCCAATAGCTCGACAAAAGATCGAACAGCGCTGGACGGGGGCGGTCGTCCCTCACGGGATGACCGCTTCCCCTTCAATCTCGATCTGCGCATCCTCGCGAAAAAGAGCCTGTACACCGACGAGTGTGCTCGCCGGTGGATGAGCTTGATCGATGACAGCATCTCGCGCCGCCCGCAATGCCAGCAGCTTTTCGTGAGTCAAGCCGACCACATAGTAGTTCAGCTTCACCAGATTTTGCGGAGTCGCCCCAGCGCCCTTTAACGCTGCCTTCAGATTGGCAAACGCCTGCTTGGCCTGGGCAGCAAAATCGTCTTTGCCGACAATCTCGCCCTTCGCATTCATGCCTACTTGTCCCGACACCAGAACCAGCTTCCCTTGATTCACAATAACAACATGGCTATAGCCGTTGGGCTTGCTTAGTTCCGAGGGATTCTTGAACTCGACGCTCTGGCCAGGGCTGAAGAGAATGAGGCTGGCAAAGCTTACGACCAACAGAACACAACGACGCATGGTCATACCTCTAGTGAGTTGCGATAGGTTAGAGAATCAGATCAAGCCGGTAGATGTTATCCCAGCGGCTCGAAGAGGTGTCCTTCCACGCGATCCGCAATCTTCGGCAGATCCTTCCTGGCGTGCTGCAGAAAATGCGGCGCGGCGCGGTGCGCCTCAAGTGCGGCGTCATCCTTGTACTGTTCATAGATGAAGAATCGGCGGGGTTCGGTCTTGTGCCGATGTACCTGGTACATCGAGCAACCCGGCTCCTTGCGGGAGTGTTCGGTCAGTTTTTCGAAGAGCGCAGTTACTTCAGCTTCGTGTCCAACTTTTGCCATCCAGGTGACAGCCAGCACCACCATCTGCTTGCTCCTTACACGGCAGGTCTGCCGGGGAAGGTCATTCTAGGCTTTCTTCGCCGCCACCTTCAACTCCGTAATAAAGTCGTCCACCAGGATGGTGTGGTCGCGGTCTGGACCGGTGGAAATCATGCCCACTCTGGCGCCAGCCTCTTTTTCCACGAATGACAGGTATTCGCGCGCAGTCTTCGGCAGCTTGTCGTAGTGAACGATCCCTTCGGTGGAAGTGCGCCAGCCGGGAAGCTTCTCGTACATGCACTCGATCTTGTCGAAGTCGCAGGCTTGCGCCGGCGGCTCATCGGTCTTCTTCCCATCGATCTTGAAACCCACGCAGACAGGAATCTCAGCGAGTTCGTCGAGCACATCGAGCTTGGTAACGACCAGCCAGTTGGTGCCATTAATCATTCCGGAGTAACGCAACAGCGGCAGGTCGAGCCATCCAGTGCGGCGTGGGCGTCCGGTAACAGCCCCGTACTCGTTGCCGCGTTTGCGCAGGTTGTTGCCGGCATCGCCTTTCTCCTCCGTGGGGAACGGTCCCTCTCCCACGCGCGTGCAGTATGCCTTGGTAATGCCGATGACGGAGTTGATGGCGTTCGGTGCGATCCCGGTGCCGATCACAGCTCCTCCAGAGGTGGCGCTGGAGGACGTCACAAACGGGTAGGTGCCGTGGTCGATGTCGAGCATCGTGCCTTGCGCACCCTCGAAGAGAATCGATTCGCCCTGCTTTAATGCCTTGTTCAACAGGATGGCGGTGTCTGCCACGAACGGAGCAATCTTCTCAGCAGCCTGGGCATATTCGGCGTACATCTTGTCAGGATCGACCGGCTCGGAGTTGAAGAGCGCGTGGACGATCATATTCTTCTCCCGGACCGCGTTCTCAATGTGCTTCTTGAGCAGCGTGGAATCGAGTAGGTCGGCGACGCGCAAGCCGCGGCGTCCCATCTTGTCTTCATAAGCAGGGCCGATGCCGCGGGATGTGGTGCCGATCTTGACCCGTCCAGGAGCATTCTCCGCCGCCAGTTCAATCATGCGGTGGTAGGGGAGAATGACGTGGGCTCGGTTGGAGACAAAGAGATTCCCGTCGACGTTTACGCCGGCTTCGCGCAAGGCGCCGACTTCCTTAAGAAACGCAAGCGGATCGAGAACGACCCCGTTGCCGATGACGCTGCGACATCCGGCGCGCAGCACGCCGCAAGGCACGAGCTGGAGAATGAATTTCTTGCCATTGATGATTACGGTGTGGCCGGCATTGTGTCCGCCGGCATAGCGGGCGACGACGGAGAAGTTCTCCGACAGTACGTCGACGATTTTGCCTTTGCCCTCATCGCCCCACTGGGCGCCAACGATCACCGCAGTCTTGCCTTTTTTCAATTCCAGGCTCCGGTTCAAGAGATTACGCACACACACTGCATCGCAACCGCGTTTGCACACTTCTCAACCGCAGGCAGGCTTGCGAAGGTTACTGGGATAAGAGCGGAGAAGACGTGTACGAGGTATCTTATCGTGTCAGCGGAGTGAATAGCAACGAAAGGAAGAGATAGCCTTAATCTAAGTCGATTTGGCACTTCTCAGCGATCTCTGCGGAAGTTCTCGGCGGACTCAGCGGTAAAAAGACTACCGCAGCGAACGCGAAGGATACGTAGAGATCGCGGACAGATTTTGGCTTCGGTTGAGTTACATTGTTTGTCATGCCCGCGCACTTCACTCCCGAACTTTTCCGCTTTCTTACCCGACTGAAGCGCAATAACAAGCGCGAGTGGTTTCAAGCTCGTAAGGAGGAATATGAAACGCATGCCCTCCGGCCCGCGGTGCAGTTCATCACGGATTTTGCAGCCCCGCTGTACGACATTACCCCCTACCTGATGGCGGATCCGCGAACGTCGCGCGGCTCCCTATTCCGTATCTACCGTGACACGCGGTTTTCGTCCGACAAGCGCCCATACAAGACGCATGTCGCGATGCGATTTTCGCATCGTGGAAAGGACGTACATTCGCCCGGTTTCTACCTGCATCTGGAGCCGGGAGGCTGTTTCGCGGCATCAGGGCTGTGGCATCCAGAGCCCCACACTCTGCTGAAGGTGCGGACTGCGATGGTCGAGCGCGGCGACGAGTGGCGTTCGATCCGCAAGCTGCTGAACTGGGACGACGCCACAAAGCTATCGCGCCCGCCGCGCGGATTCCCCAGCGAGCATGAATTCGTGGATGACCTGAAACTCCGCGACTTGGGCACCGCCATCGAATTCACCGACGCACAGGTGTGTAGTCCGAAGTTCATGGCGACGTTCGCCATGGCATGTAAAAAGATGTCGCCACTGGCGCAGTTTCTAAGTGGGGCTCTAGGTTTGCCGTTCTGATCAAATCTCACCCCAGGTGGGTTCGGATAATCCCTCAGTTGATTCGGCTCTCGGAGGCGTCATCCCGAAGCGCCCGCGTTTTTACCAGCGGGCCGAGGGATCTCCCGTGGCACTCATTACCGTGAGATCCTTCGCTTCGCCTGAAAAACGGCTCCGCTCAGGATGACGCCGTGAAAGTAAGAAACAACATTGAACTCAAAGGGCCTTCGGAGACACCCGATTGTCCGTCGAGCTTAGCTCGACGCTCTTATTGCTGCCCCTCCTGCTTGTGAATCTCCTCGAGCCGCTTCTTCAGATACTCGCGATATTCCTTCTGGAGCGCCGGGTCTTTGGGCGATCCATAAATCTCCGATGACTTGTACTTTCCTTCATCAAATTTTTTCTTGGTCCATTCATCGTGGACGTGAATTTCGTCGGCACGGTCGAGCATCTCTTTAACGAATTGCGGCGGCACAAAATAAACGCCCTCGCGGTCTCCGAAGACGAGGTCTCCAGGCATGACGGTCACACCTCCGATGCGCACCGGGACGTTAATGCCAGTGAGCATCACGTTGCCAATAGGCGTGGGATCGGCGGCCCGAAAGTAGGCAGGCATATCGATTTCTGAGAGCCCATCGAGGTCGCGAACGCTGCCGTCGACAACGAGCCCTCCGCCATGCGTGGCTTTCATGACGTAATAAAAGAGGTTGTCGCCGACGATGGTGCCATCGACTTTCTTGCCGAACAGATCCACGACGAGCACGTCCCCCGGTTGAAGCATGTCGATCGCGAACTGATTGCTGAGGTGCGGCAGTCCGCGCTCTTTGGCCTTGGATTCAGCGACGTTATCCACGTCGTCGCGCCGCGGCATGAACTGGACGGTGAACGCACGTCCGACCATGGTTTTGCCTGGGTGAAGGATCTGAAACCCGTCGGCGTACTGGTTGTTGTAGCCCTTTTCCTGCAGCGTAGCCCATACTTCCTCGGCGGACATGCCGCGGGCGCGCTCGATCATAGAATCGGGAACTTTAGGGCGTCCATCGGGAAGCCGATCGAAAGGAGACTTCGCCGTGTATTCGACCAAATCCTGCTTGGAGAAGTTGAACAACTGAGCGTAAGCGAAGGTTGAAGCGAGAAGAAAAGCGGCGCAGATTGCCTTGGCGAACTTTGTAATAGCTGCGCGTGTGTCCATGCTTTGGAGCCATGTCATTGGAAGAGTCTCCTGAAGAGCAGGATTTTTCGAAATCACTATTGCCAGCGAGCTTACAATTCTATGTCGCAATCAAAGGTTTGGCGATGTTCACCGTTCAGTTGGCTATGACATCGAGGAAGTTACACGCCGTGGAAGAGCGGCCCTTCAAGGGCAGTGTTCGTGGCGGCCGAATGATCGGGGCTTTAGCCCCAGTGGTCGTCGTTTTCGCTTCAAGAACCCATACTGACCAGGATCAATGAATGAGCAAAACAACGAAAGGCATCGATCGACGTGACATCCTGAAAACCTCGGCTCTTGCCTTGGGAGGCGTACTGCTAGCGGAATCTGCCGAGGCCTATCCGAAGGCCGTCAATACAAACTCCAGCCCATCAACTGTCAAGATCACCGATCTGCGCGTGGCCACCGTGGTAAAGCCGGGGCCGAGCCCTTGCCCAATAATTCGCATTGACACAAACCAGGGACTGTACGGACTAGGAGAAGTGCGCGACGGCGCGAGTCCAACCTACGCTCTATTTCTAAAGAGCCGCATCGTAGGCGAGAATCCGCTCCAACTCGACAGAATTTTCCGCAAGATCAAGCAGTTTGGCGGACACGCCCGGCAAGGCGGCGGCGTGTGCGCGATCGAAATGGCTCTCTGGGACATCATGGGCAAGGTCTACAACGCTCCTGTCTATGTGCTGCTCGGAGGCGGAAAGTTCCGCGACAAGATCCGAATTTATGCCGATACCACCGAGTCAAAAGATCCGAAGATTTATGCGCAGCGGATGAAAGAGCGCAAAGACGTGTTTGGCCTGACCTGGCTCAAGATGGATTTGGGCGTCGAGATGGTTTCGGACACTCCCGGAACTGTGACCAATGCCACCGATCTCGATCAGTGGCGCGCCAACCAATTGCCACACCCACTGCTCGGAATGGAAGTGACCGACAAGGGGATTGCGATGCTGGAGGAATACGTTGCCGCGGTACGCAGCGCCGTGGGTATGGAGATTCCCCTGTCGATGGATCACCTGGGACACCTGGGCGTGAAGTCGATCATCCGGCTGGGCAAGGCGTACGAGAAGTACAACCTGTCGTGGATGGAAGATGTGATTCCATGGCAGTACGCCGACCTTCTACGAGAGATCGCTGAGCAGAGCCCGACGCCGATCCTGACAGGAGAAGACATTTATCTCAAAGAGCCATTTCGTGTTCTGTGCGAGAAGCACGCCGTGGGCAAGATTCAACCCGACCTGGCGACTGCAGGCGGAATCCTCGAGACGCACAAGATTGGCGACATGGCCGAGGAGTTCGGAGTGCCGATGGCAATGCACTTTGCAGGAACTCCGGTTTCATGCATGGCCAACGTGCACTGCGCAGCCGCAACTCTGAACTTTCTTGCGCTCGAAAATCACTCGCTCGATGTCCCCTGGTGGTCGTCTATGGTTGAAGAGGGAGTGAAGACACCGATCGTCAATCACGGATGGATCGACGTCCCGGACCGTCCCGGACTAGGCGTGACGCTGAATGAAGATATGGTGAAGCAGCATCTGGCGCCGGGCACGGGATATTTCGACCCAACACCGCAATGGGATCAGGAGCGCTCGTGGGATCGATTGTGGAGTTGAGCGATTGACGTATTAGCATCCTCTGGTTTTCAATGAACAATCTCGTGGCCCAGCACTCAGAAACCGGCAAATTGTCAGGCGCGTCGGCAACAATCCTCCGCCCATACATGCCTGAACTCGATACCATCCGCGGTATCGCTGTGCTCGGAGTGCTTTTCCTCCACTTCTTCTTCTGGCAGTACGGCAAATTGTCGTTCAGTGGTCCGGCTCGCGCATTCCTGAATCTCACGCAACCTGGCGGACTCGGGGTCAACCTGTTTTTCGTGCTTTCCGGCTTTCTTATCACCGGAATCCTGCTTGATTCGAAGGACCACCCCCACTTTTATCGGCGGTTTTACACGCGGCGCGCTCTTCGCATTCTTCCGGCGTACTACACGATTTTGATTCTGCTTTTGTTATTGCGGTCGAGTTCTGTGGTATTCGTCGGAATGAGCTTCATTTACTTGTCCAATCTCACTCCTCTCTTCGGAGTCACCTGTGACTACGGCCCACTCTGGTCTCTTGCGGTCGAAGAACACTTTTACATCCTCTGGCCCACTGTTGTCCGGAGACTAAACGCGCATGCCGTAGCGTGGGTCGCTGGCTCGATCATGGTGGTTGTTCCCATCCTGCGCGTGATTTCTTTTTTCGCAGGGTGGCGTCGTGGCCTTGATTGGTATACCTGGTTTGTCGCTGATGGCTTGGCAGCAGGCTGCTTGCTAGCCGCAGTTCTGCGCTGCAACATCAGTAGGATGAAAGCCAACCGCTTGTGCAGTTTCCTCTTTTTTTCGCCCACTCTGGCGGCCGTCATTGGCCAGCCGTACGGAATTCTCACCCGCACAACGCCCTCTCGGCGCGGCTCTTCAGCTGACTATCATCAGCACCTTCTTTGCCGCATTCATCCTGTTCGTTCTTATTGTCGGCACGAGTTCCGCCAAGCGCTACGTAAATTCCGCCATGCTTCGTTTCTTCGGATACATCAGTTACGGCCTCTACCTCGATCACTTACTAGCATTCCGCATGTATGACCGGATCTGCCGCATCTATTGTCCGCAGTTGATCCCTTCCAGCAATCATTTCGTGCTTGTTGTGCTCAAGTTCGTCGTCGCCGGTGGCGGAGCTGTCGCAGCCGCGTATATCTCGCGCCGCTTCTATGAAGAACGATTCCTGCGTTTGAAGGATTCTGTTCTACAGCCTGCAGCTGAAGCTGCAACTCTCCAGGAGCCTTCCGCTCCCATCGTCACGCCCTCTGCTGTTGCGTAGGCCAAGCGTTAGCGCGGCAATAAGGACAGGGCCTCAATCGACCAGGAGTTTTCTTGGATATTGGTAGGCCCGGCAGGAATCGAACCTGCAACCCTCGGATTAGAAATCCGATGCTCTATCCGTTTGAGCTACGGGCCCACACGACACAACTCTTTGATTCTACAACCCTATTGCAGAACTGTCCTCACTGGCTGTTGCACATGAAACGGTGCATCTGTGTCTGTTCTGTGTCTTAGCGCTTCAGCCTCACGTTGAGCGGCCTCACGTTTCTGAGTTGCTTCCTCGATTTTACGTGCTGCCACTTTCAGGTCAGCATCCGAGACGATGTTGTAGCGATCGAGCATGCTTCTCGTCTTGTGACCCGAAATCGTTGTTGCAACCCGCTCAGGAATGCCAGCACGGATCATGGTGCGTACTCCGGTCCGGCGAAGGTCATGCACCAGTAAATCGGGAGCACCTACCTCGTTGCGTACCCTGCGCCACGTCCTTCGGAAATCCTTGATGGGTTTTCCGTTGTCCCGTGTAAAAACGTAGTCGTCCGGCCCTTTTCCCGTGATGCACTGCTGGAGGAGAGCCGAAACTTCCTTCGTCATTACCACGGTGCGTCCTTCGTCGTTCTTCGTTGTTCCGACCTCCAGGTGGATGGTATTGGCGCCGATGTCTACTTGTCTGACCCGGAGGTTCCTGACTTCGCCCTTTCGCCATCCGAAGGTTGCACCCACTTCGAGCATTGCCCTGAGCCACAATCCGACATTGGCGCAAGCTTGGCAGAGTGCTTCGTACCGCCCATCCTCTACATAGCCCTTGCGGACGTTGTTTTCCTTTAGGTGGGGGATGTACGGTGCATTGAGGACCTTCAACGCACGACTACCCAGAGAGAATGCCCGCTTGAGTGCTGCAAGTTCGCGGTTGATGGTTGCATTCGCCGCCTGTTCCTTCTGTCGCCTGTCGATGTACTGGTTGATATGATCGGTCCTCAGGTTCGCCGCCCGCATATCCCCGAACACTGGCAACAGGTGCTTATTCCATCTGATTTCAGCGTCGATGAGGCTGCGTTTCCCGTTCACCCGATAGTCCCGAAGCATGTCCTCGGCGAGTTCACGGATGAGAATCTTCTCGGTCTTTGGTTCAATGAAGTTGTTGGTAGTGATCTGCGCGAGTTTGGCTTGCAGCATCTTTTCTGCCTTCCACTTCTTGTCTGTCTCCGTGGATTGCCTGAAGACCTTGCCGCTTCGCCGATACTGGATCCACCAATAACGGCTTCCTTCATGTTGGTAAAGCGATCCAGTACCCCTTGGCCGTCTTGCTTCTTCCTTCATTTCGTCTTTCCCCCTTTCCGCTGCTGGAGTACTTCTTGCAGCAATACCCGGATCATATTGCTAACGGTTCTAGTTTCTGTGGCTGCAAGGTCAGCGATTTCCTTGTGAAAGTCGGAATCTACCCTGATATGCAGCCACATGTGTTTAGGAGTTTTTCGCTTCATGCCGCGAAACGTATCACGACTTGATGCAAGCCGTCAACAGTTGCCCTTTCGAGAGTCGATAAACTTGTCGAGATCCTCTACGTCAAAACGCCACGCACCGCCATTGTCCCCAAAAACCACAGGGTTAAGCTTTCCATCGTGTACGAGTTCACGGATTTCCCATGGCGAGCAGTGGAAATAGTCGGCGGCCTGTTTCGTCTTGAGAAGCCGCCTCTGGATTGGTTGGTTCATTTGCCCTCAGTAGTAGTTTGTTTCGTGAAAGGCGTTCCCCTTACCCTGCCTTCGTACACCAGCGGGTAATTGTCGCCATAGTAGTGTTCAACGGCACGTTTTAACGGACGGTAAGCAGCCTCCAACACGTTGCGCGATCGGGGGGGAATTTACGTCTTCGTAGCAGCGGAAGTAAAGAAACTCCCCAAGCTGGTCGGCGAGCGCACAAACCGAGTCTGCTGCAGTTCTCTCCTCCGGCAGAAGTAAATTTCTTCATCGTTCAATCTCCGAGAGACCGGGGTAGACTACCCCATTGGACAGACACGATGGACTTGCTTCAAAGTCGGAATTAAGCAGTGTGACAATTCTTTTCGCCGCTATCCGTGCCGACTTCAGAACTTCGGCGGATTCCTGAGACACGGCTTCTAACTCAAGACCGTCGATGTTTTCGCCCGCCTCGAATGCAGCACGGCGAATGTTGGCCAGTTTGACGTCTGGCGGCTCCTGCATCATTAACATTGGTGCTCCTTGTTTGAAAAAAGGGGACGCGACTCAACGATTACTCGTATTCCCGCTACGCTGAGGTCTGATGGATTGATTACTGCTTCAACGAGTTTTACTGCGGAGGATGGGCCCTGGTGGGCCTGTCGTGTCGCGCATGTTCTATTGCTGTAGGGCGACAGCAACAGCAGCTAGGTCCACAGGACTGAGGTTCTGTAGGATTTGGTTTTGGGTCCGGGTTGTCTTGGTTCCGGTCTGATCGGTGAGTTTACTCAGCGCAAGAATCGCTTTGACGGCTTGTTCTTGAACGGGACTTAATGTTTGTGTCGTGCTCATATCCCTCGTCGTGTCTCATGTTTCGCCCGCCTCCCACGTCGGGGTTAGGTTGATGTTTCCGGCATGGGCTCCCAGCCACGCCGCGATTTGTTCTATATGTATTTAGATGCCCAAAACTGTCTTTTGGTTGTTTTTGTAACTTGACATGGCTACTAAATATGTGGTTAATCATTTCCTCTATTTCCAGTATGTGCTCGTTTGGCAGTGCTGTCAAGAAGTTTCGAGAAAGTCTAGTAGTAACCTAGCTGCAGGTAATTATTCCCTGACTCGCACTTAGTAGGTGATCTTCCTACCTACCCACTCCTAAGTTAATTCTGACACAACCTTGTCGGAGGACGGATGTGGATGATCGTGAAATCACATTGATGTGTGACTCTGCTCACTGAGTTGACTAATCTCATGTGGTTACGACTAACCGAGTGTCTTGACTTTGCGAAACTTACGGCGTATCGATCAGGAATGATTTGTTACTTCATACCGAAAGGAATCATCATGCAAGACCAGAAAGCAATGAACGCGGTAGCAAAGAAGTTAGTCCGGGAGTTGAGACGCTTGCACCCCACCAAGGCCGAACTCCGAAGAAGGCAACGCGAAAGCGATGTATTGGACCAGTTGTTGAATGAATTGAGACTTTGTGATGCCAATCACAGTCCGTGCCAGAACTGACCGCAAGATCGTGGAACTGGCCAGCGCGTTGGCTTGGTCAATCAAACAGCGGCTCGTTACTTCTTCGGCGATGCGAATCCACTCGGAAAGCGCATGCTACTAAAGACAACCCTCGGTTTCCAAGACTTCGTAGTCATCGGGGTCGTGGCGGATTCCAAACACCGCAGCGTGCGAGAGAAGCCCCAGCGACGATTTTACGTTCCGTTTTTCGATCCCATTGGTGAACCTTTCTCCTCTCAGGTCCTGGTCCGCACCTCAGGGGATCCAGCCGCTGCTGCGTCGACGATTCGCGCTGCCGTGAAACAGGTGGCTGCGAATCTGCCACCTTTGGACATTGAAACCATGAATGAGCGAATTGCGGAATCGCTCACCACAGATCGCACGGTAACCGAACTATCAGGAATTTTTGGTCCCCTTGCGACGATTCTGGTGTGCATTGGCCTTTATGGAGTGATGTCCTATACGGTCACAGGCCGCACCGATGAGATCGGAATTCGTATGGCGCTCGGGGCGCAGCGCAGGAGCGTTCTTTGGCTCATTCTGCGCGAATCGCTATTGCTGATTGTCCTCGGTGTAGCCATCGGATTGCCCGCAATTTTTGCAGCAGGCCAGTGGATCGCGAGTTTGCTGTTCGGAGTAAAGCCTGCAGATATCGCAGCCCTCGCCTCGGCAGGGGCGATATTAGTTGGCGCGGGTATTCTCGCCTGTTACATTCCTGCATATCGTGCTACGCGCGTCGAGCCGACAGTCTCACTGAGATACGAATAGAGAAGCCAAATATCCTGATTTCACTCAAAATCCCCCCGGCAGGGGTTTTGAGTGCTAACGCCTTCCATGAGAAGGCCGGTCGGAGTCAAGGGAATTCTGGATTCATAGTGAGTTCTTGGTTCTTTTCGCTGACAAAGTTCTTTTCCCACCGAGTAGCCACTGTCGCCATGCTTCCATT
>Ga0126370_10000054_pt1 | contig 32428 bp, 29 predicted proteins | sample PanSoiMetaPlot_3_FD_92586 | JGI IMG/M metagenome (GOLD analysis project Ga0126370, IMG submission 92586) | Tropical forest soil microbial communities from Panama - MetaG Plot_3 | ecosystem: Environmental > Terrestrial > Soil > Tropical forest > Bulk soil | place: Panama | collected 2016-02-17 | reverse complement strand
TCCATTCCCAGAGAAATTATCTGAGTTTGTGTACAAAATGATGAACCCTATCAGAACCTACGATCAAGAGAGGTATGAGGTAAAAGTTGAGGACAATATGGTCAAGGTAAAGTGAAAGTGTATGCGTCTTCAGAATAACACAAGAAGCTCATTGATTTCAAAGAAGCTAGTAGTTGCATTCCATTAATCCGCTACGAGGCTGTCTTCAATATTTACAACTGCCAGAGGAAATAGAATTAACATTCGAATGCCAGAAGCAACCATACTAACTAGGTCTGAGGGGCTGCCTTAGGCTTTATTTCTAGGGCTGTTGCTATGCTATACCGGGAAACGATGGATTAACCTGACTCTAGCCGATGAATGGGGTCTATTTAGATGCATTTTATATCAATTAGTCGTATCCAGTAAGTGTATTAATAACGGTAGGAGTTTGCTTCAAGTACGGCTTGTGGTATTCCCTTCTTTAGGTCATCAAGACTCATTACAGGATGGAGCTCTACATGAGCACCCATTCCACTAAATAGTGGTTCAGCCAAGACTGGTATCTGATCTGCACTCTGGATATCGACTATAAATGCAGCGATCCTATTGCCGTTAGCTTCAAAGAAATATGTTGCTTCCGCCTTGATTTTGTTTATATATGATTCAATCTTTCTCAAAAAGTTTGGATCCTGTATCATTTTATTTCCGTCTTCTGTAGGAATCCTTGCATGTATTAAGAATCTCATCTTTCGCAAGTAAAATGTCAATTATATTTATGGATATTGTCAGTAATGGACTGTATAACAATATGAGATGGAAGAAAAAAGAATTAGGATGAACTATGAAAAATATCAATGCCAATGATGTTGAGTCTTGAACCTTCAGGTGTATTGCAAGCGGCGAAAGGCTCTCCCCCTCCCTTCAGCGTTCTCTGTGGTTTAAATAAATTACTACTTCAAAATTCAAAATGATATGCAATAATATTCTCTCAGTCTCAAGAGGCCATTAGGTATATTGGATATGCCATGGATATTAATATGAACACTGATATACTTGACGTTAGAAGAACTTACGAATCTCTACGAAAGTCTAATACGCATCTTGTTCAGTCTTCGGAGATAGCAACCGCATGTGTTTGTCAGAATCTGTTTAAGTTAGATTATCCATACGGAGCGATTACAAGTGATAAAGACTACTTAATTGCTAATACAGTCCACGATATAATGAGTTTATGCATGGGTGGTCCTGTTATAGAGAATTGGCAAAATAGCCCTAATGATTGCGAGGATCTTACCAGAAAGATAGTTGATGAATCTTGTGAAATAGTGAATGGTATAATTGAGGATACATTAGACAATGCATTTAAGGAAAGCCGATTTGTCCCAGACGATTTTAAAGATCGCGTTAACGAGACCTATAACGGACTTATTGCGGGAATAACGAGGAGATTGATGAAGAAGTATGAAAAACCCTTAAGGGTCATTACTGAAGTTACGATCTCCAATATCAAGAATCATCATGAAGGAAGAATTGATGCTCTATTAGAGTATCATAATGGTTACGGGTTGCTAGACTGGAAAAGCTATGATCTGAGCAAGACTGTTAGCGGTCGAGAGAAGTGGCAATTAATTGCAAATTCCCTTCTTGCAAATTACCGGTATTGTTTGAACGAAAATGATTGGAGCAAATATAGATTCTCGTGCATCATTCATTATACAGGAGCATATTTTCCTAGAATAGAAACAATTGAAAAAGAGGTTGAAAAAATAAGGATCAACAGAAAATTTGCTCATGATGTACTTTGTGGTATGCGTGTCAATGCACAGAGGCCAAATTTTTGTCCTGTTTGCGATAAGGGCCTAGAAGGAAGCAAAGAATGCCAGTTTTATCAACGTGACGCTAGGCTATTCCACGAAGGGATGTTGCCAGCACAGTATGATAAGCTCACAAGACAGTTCTTTGCAAAGCGCTATGCAATCTTAAAAGAGAGGGCCGAGACTCACCTGCATAAGCATGTTTTCTCCATTTTAATAGATAGGTATGGCGAGGAAGAAGCCATCAGAAGGTTGGAGAAAACTGGCATAATATGTAGAAAATTTACGTATGATTTTGATGATGGTGAGAAAGTTATCCTTTCAGGTGCAGATAACGATATTCCATTAGAACCGCGTAAGATCGTAAGAATAATCGGAATAGAGAAGGATAAGCCGCTCCTTTCCTGTATCAGCGAACAGGCTAGTGTAATGGAAGTGATAAACAATAAGATAACCCTTAGTCTTAGATCGAAGATTGCTGTCAGAAGAGCCAAGAGACAGTTATTCGATTTGCCTATCATCATGCTAAGAGATGAACTTAATCTCACCCGGAGTATGCTCAGACCGATCCATACGTTTCACAAATTAGCTGCAGACATCTTTATACATCAGGGGCTCATGATGTCGTGATTTATCTAAATCCTGATCAGCATAGAATCCTCAAATGGCGAATCAATTCAGGTGGTATTGCGGGCGTAATTGGACCTCCAGGCTGCGGAAAAACTACATTCGGCGCTCTTCAAGCCATCAAGCTAGTTTCCGAAGGATATGCTAACCGGGTACTATTGGTAGCATTGACCAATTCGGCTGCCAATGAATTTTCAAGAGAATTGAGTATAGTACTAGGTCCAGATGCCTCGAAATTTATGTGTGTGAGAAGTGGATATGCCCCTGGTGCAGATAATAGTCTTCCTATACCATTTAGTAATGAACTTGATGTTATCAAGAAAAAACAGATTGTGATCTGTACTACGCAGTCTCTGAAACGATTGTCACGGAAATCCAGCCTTGTTAGGTTTGATAATATGATTATAGATGAAGCAGGCATTGAAAGATTAGAACATCTATTGTCTCCTTTCGTTCTCGGAATTAACCAGCTAGGCGTTCAAATGATGAAGGAATCTATCAGCTATGAGGTCAATAGCATAATTGAACTTGCGTCAACGTGTGGTGTTGTGGCCACAGTCGTAGGTGATCCGAAACAATCTAGACCAATAAGATCAGAAGATTATGATTTAAGTGCTATGGAGTGGGTACTTAAATGTGCTAAATGTGATACACTTTATACAACTTATCGACTACCAGATGACTTGGCGATGCTAGTAAATGAATTTGCAGGTTATCAGGGTTTAACTTCTGCTCCAGAGATCGCAGGAAGGAGATTAGTAGTAGACTACAATACTATCGATAAAGAATTTAGAGATATAATTAATCCTGACAAAGTTGTTACATGGTTAGATTTGGATGGTACTGAAGAGATGGCAGGTCCCAGCTCATGGTATAACGACTTGGAGGCAAGAGCATGTGTCCGTATATGTCAGGAGATTAAAAAGGCAGCTCCTTCCAAGTCAATAATGATAGTAACCAGATATGCAGAGCAAAGACGCATAGTCTCAAAATACCTTCAACAACTTGGCTTGGGAGTCAGGGTGTTGACAACTGCTGGCGCATTGGGCACACAATCTGATATTGTCATCTTTACTATAGTACGAAACAACCCAGAAAGACGGATCGGGGCAATAGGATCTTTGCAGGACCTTAACGTGGCTATTTCACGGTCCAAGGAAAAATTGATAATTGTTGGAAGCCTTAATATGATGTTAAACGCAAAGCCAAGAATGCATAATCTGGGTATGCAGCCAAAACACAACTTTCCACAAAGACTTGCTCAACTCGTTTCCAAGGAGAAGTACGGCGAGATTGTAGAAGCTCCACCGATTCTACGTTAGAATAGCTATAGAAATGGAGCGGAAAGAAACACTATATACTTAGGTCAAGGGTTTGCAATCTTACGCTAATTTATACACATATCAAAGCTAACCTTCAATCAAAGAATTTGTTCTTATAGAAGCCGCAAGCTCTCCAATGACTAAGGAGATCAAATCCGTTAGTGACGACATCTAAGCCCTGATTAATGATTTTGATGTATCTCTACTAGAATACCTTGACGATGATGGAATCGTCTTTCCTACCGAAGTCTATATGACTATTGCTCGGCACTAACTGACACAATAATAATTCTGGCATTAATAATGCTAGGTCTACTCGAGTGTTTGCTAGACTGAAATTGGAAAAGACCTAGCAAACAAACAACCCCATAATGTTGGTTCTTGGTTAGATATTTTTCCACATTGTAGATTTGTACAGCAATCTATTTACCAGTTTATTAGAAGTAAAAGAAAATGGAATAGCAAAATTACCACAAACAAGAGTATAGATTAGATCTTATTCAACGGGCGGATCTCTTTTACCTACAAAGACAAACAAGATAGAATGTGGAAGAAACTAATGATGTAATACCTGTAATTATCTATTTCTTATGTAACCGCTACTATAGCGGTCTAGAATCTGCCTGTTCCAACAATAATAATATTTCATTAAAAGATTATCAGCAGAGTTAGATTAGTAGTATAACCAACTGTATGTATCACTGTCTTACACGGTAGTTTCCTGATGTTGTAATTACTGCCGAACCAACTTCAACATAACCTATCTTATCGCTCTCGTTGTATTATTGATCCGCCTTTTCTCACAATTGCATTTGCCATACCTGCACCATCAAATATAGGTCTTGTGACAATAATGACTAGCAACTCTACACAATCTCTTTAGACAGGATCGTGATGAATTATATCGGCCTTCAATTTATTAGCCATGCTCAGAAAATGTATTCCTTTTGTTGTAGTTCTGTAGATTCTTTGAGGTTGTATATATTCTATCAAACCATGTTGCTGTATGAAGGATAAATAATTTTTAAATATGCTATGAGGAATTCTTGCCCTATCTAGGATTTCTATTTGCTTTACTTCATTACCGTTAGCAGCATCTAATATAGATAATATTATATCAAATTTATCTCTATGATAACGACCTCCTCTGAATGAGTTTACATTGATACGAAGTTGTGAATTCTTAGACTGAGATTCAAGATGTTGTATTTGTAAACATTCTTTTGGTCTAATAATTCTTGCAGCTTTCAATCCAGTAAACCCATTTGATTGTCTGGTTGAATAGTCATTGCTCTAGATGCTGTTTGTAAATGATATACATTTGAGTAATTATTGTCAAGATACCTTAAATCAAATATCGTTATTGCTGCTAACAATAATGGTTCTACCGTAATAAAGATCATTTTCCTCATACGCATTGATGATGATGTCTCATTCCATCTTTTTAAATATATTTTAAAATTCCAGTTCTGGGTTCCAATTGTGGTATTTGACAAGAACATCTACTCTTTCCTCATTCTAGAGTTAGAGTAGAACACAGTGTAAATCTGGAGCTTATTGTAGTATTATATCTTTATTGCTTTACCTGCTCAAAATGCATAAAGCAAGCTATCACAAATAGAATAGTGACTATAACAATCTTGGTAACGCATAGATTCAAAATTGAAGATAGGCGCAGAAAAGTTGCCACTCTGTTAGCACAATCAATGAATCAGACTGAGATAGCATTGAACTGAACGTATACCAATAGACTATTGGTAGAAGTATCAAAGCACTGATTATTTTTTTTATCTGTTTATTTGTTTGATTAATTGTAGAGAATTGAATAGGCCTGTTTATTGGCTAACATATTAGATAAATTAGGAATTTCGTGGCAGACAAGATATCAAAAATGACTTCTACATCATTATATTTATTACATCGTTTGTTAACTTGTTTCTTGAATGAAAGAAAAGTTACAAAATTCCAACATATGCTGGAGCTGTGGGTTCATAATACTACTTATATTCTCTGGATTGGGAGTTTTATCTCTATCATCCATGACGAATACTGTCAAGGCAATAGATAATCAATCAGTCTCGACAGTTCTAAACACTCAGCGAGTCCTTCCATTAGGACTAGCTCAACAGTTAGCCGCTGCCACACAAGCCTACTGTAAAGATAAAGAATATTCTGTCACCGTTTCCGTGTTGAATCGCGATGGAGTTGATATCTTGCTTGCTAGAGGCGACGGAACGACCGGAGCCACAGTAGAAGTTGCACGACAAAAAGCATACGCTGCTGCTGGCTTTCAGTCACCGACATCGGCAATGGAAGAACGAGCCAAGACCGCCAATCCTGGGATAATAGCAATCGATCGATTCGCAGTCCTACCCGGTGGCCTTCCCATCAAAGCAGGTGGAGAACTGGTTGGTGGTATCGGCGTAAGTGGTGCACCTAGTGGAACAATCGATGAGCAGTGTGCCAAAGCAGGACTTGCAGCGATCGCCTCAAGCTTATCCAATACAAATACAAGCAATAGCACAAACATCAATAACAATTCATCTGGCATCAAGGCTGGTTAGAACTCTAAGTACTTGACCTACTTACTCACGATCTACTGCCATCTATATCCACTCCTTACATAAAGCTCGAATACTAAGTAAGAATAAGAACCCAGAACATAACTCTCTTGTCAAGCCCAATTATGATTAATGATTCTCAAGAGAGTCCTTAGATCATTTCAAAAAACTGAAAGACTAGTTTGTTTTGTGTTACTAGATACATTTTCTCCAGTATCTGGAATCTCGACTTAGTTCCATGTTATTTCTGGCAAATCCAAGATTTTCCTGAATGTATTAGCAGTTCCTGGACCGAACCCAGCATAATGCTTGTTTGCTGCTACAATCGCTAGATTTAATCTGTCCCGCTGCTCTTCTTTGGCTCTCTCTACAAATCTAGCCCTTTTTTTCATTTTCGAGATTCTATTTTTTGTATCTTTCTAAAATCTTTTTCTTGTATTGTTCTATTTCAATGAATCTAATGTAAAGTCTGTTGTAATTATTGGAGGTGTTCTTATAGCTGCTAGTTGACTCCAGACCATGCACATATTGTTATTTGAAAAAACTATATACCAAATCCTGAAACCATGAGCTATCTCTTACTTCTACAGCATATCTAAATCTCTTATCTAACTCAGGTACGATGTCTCTTACGACTCATTCGTGCATTAGACTATACTCACTAATTGTGGTAACTGTATCAATAATGCCAATCGTCCATCTGTCTATCGTTATCAATTTACTCAGTCAGGATCTATCTATACATTTCATAAAATACAATAAATGCAAGATTATTCTACGAATAGAATAATTGCAGTGAGTATCCATTTTCGTTTAATTCTTATATGTTCATTTACTATTCTAGACTGAACATCTTTTACTTAATTTTATTGAAATCAATTACGATTACAATTATTCATTCATATCGTTTGGGATAGAATCTTACATTTTGAAAATCCTCAATGATTAATTTGTTGCTAATAGATATGCCTTCCTTTTTAAGTAATTCTAGCTTTTTATCAATTCCATCTCTATAACCGCCTAAAGTTCCGTCAGATTTTACTACACGGTGGCACGGTACGGTGATTGGATTAGGATTTCTACCCAAGATTCGTCCTATTAGTCTTGAGGCTAAAGGATTTCCAAGTGCAGCCGCAAGATCCCCGTATGTGGTAGTCTTTCCCTCAGGAATTTGTAATAGTAATTGATAAACATCCTCATCTTTTATTACTTTATGAATTGAATTTCTGTCATCATGATTCGTACTTTCATTTTTTCGGTATTTGCTCATTGTGTATGATAGCATGATAGCAATATATAAAGATATATATTAATGCTATCATGCTATCGATGCTTGTATTTGCAATTTCCAAATAATAAAGTTGTTATGATTTTAGCTATGAACCAGTATAGATGTGATTTTTTAAAAAACCCATATGGGGATTAAATGGTTTAATCAAACAATTGTTGAAACTTTTTTGCATTAGATATAATAGCCTACTTCGTTATGAGTTGTATCTAAATTAATTGATATAAGAAAAGATATACCATGACCACAAGTCTCTCGATATCTTTCGAGCTGCCTTTATACGTTGCTCATTCAAGTTGTCCTCTATCGGTTTTGACGGCTGTGGTCTTGGCTGTTCTCCCATTTGACCGCTAGTAGCATCATTTAAAGCTTGTTCGCGTTTTAGAGGGTTTTTCCTTTCTATATTCATTGAATTATCTATAGACACTATTCCTAATAATATTGACGTATTATATGATTCTAGATTCTAGACTACCTGTATTAAGTGAATAATAAAGAAACCTGTATAATCGCTGAATTTGTTGAGTACTGCTTAATAAGCGCTTTGAGGCGAAATAAATAGAAATATGGATTTGCCAACTCATTTTGCATTTGCATTTGCAATAGGATTGCTATTTTTTGATAAGCCAGAAATTGCACTTCTGATCGCTCTTGGAGCAGTTTTTCCAGATTTGGATAGAGAATACTGGTTCATGCCAAAAAAGAGATATGCTGATGAGCAAATCCATAGAGCTGGCTTACATAATGTGTTTATAATGGGATTGGCGTACATTATTAGCCCTTTTTTCTCACTGGGAATATTTCTTCATATGTTGCAAGACTCATTTACTACCGTAAAGGATAGAGGTGTGGAATGGTTTTATCCAATAACAAGGCTTGTTAAGCGAGGATTATTTGATGCTAGCGGAAATAAAGAACCAGTCGATCCAAATGAGAAAATTTACTTTTATCAGGAGGATTCTAGAGGGTTAGTTGACAAAGCAGATCCAGATTTACGCGAATACGGATGTGATCCTGTACCTTGGAGACGGGTATATGGTTTTGCTCAAAATAGTAAAATACTTGATCGAGCTTTTTTGTATACCTCCATTGTAATAATATTGGTTTGGAACTTTGCTCCCGGCAATTATGTACATCTTTTAAGTTGGACATTTGCTTCTACCGGCTATTATGTAATGATACTGATAGCATACATCTCTGTAGCTGCTTTGTTTATCGCTGGAGAATTAGATAGGCATAGCGAAATTCATCCGCACAAAAATATCAAATTTGATTTTATAAAGTATCCCATATTTGGAATAGGATTAATGTTATTTATAATATGGATCGTATTATTCCGAGAACAAATTTTGCAAAATATCTTTCTCAATGTTCTATCCAATCCTATAGCACTTGGATTAGAGGTGATTGCTGCGCCACTTGTCATTCTTTTTATGGTAAAGCAAAAAACTAAGGACAATAAACCTGCGGTAGTTTGAAAAATTCAAGTTGTTACTGTCGTTTGAAAGGCTTGTGTATCTACCTAGTTATTCCATCCTATCTAATATCCTATATTCAAATTATGGTTAAATCATCTATGGATGAGACTACTATTATTCCGCCGCTGGCCGTTCCTGTCCTGGCTGCTTCTTTGATAACGGAAACTGCTTCATTGAGCTTATTCTCATCAACAATCGATACAACTACAGTCCTTGTTGAATATGCCATTCTTTGAGTTCCTGATCCTTTACCATAACTCAGTGTGTATTTTTCACCCTTTCCCATTCCCTTTGATTCATAGAAAGTGGCTTGTAAATCTAAATTTTCTAAAGCAGATAGTACATAACGAGTCTTCTCTGATGCAATAAATGCTTCAATACGTTTCATTACCATTCCTATATTGAATTTATTGGGTGCATTTAATAAAGCTTGTAATGACTTTGCATTTAAATCCATCACTGTAGTTTACACAATAATGTTAACGCAAACTTGATTAATTTTGTCATATATCCTATTTATGATGTTGCTCTGCAGAATATCCCTAGAACTATTCTTCAGAGCAAGACTATTAAAATGATGTGACAAAAATTGTCAACTAACATTCGACATTCTCAAAAATTGCTCATTATATACATTAAAAGCCTAAGAATATAACTTTCCTCAAATATTTAATTCAGTGATGAAAACTAAAACAGAATACCTTACATTCAATACCAGCAAACAACGCGAATTTATCAACATAACTAGAAATGTAAGAAGAATTGTTGAAGATAGCAGAATCAAGGATGGTCTATGTCTTGTAAATGCTATGCATATCACAGCTAGCGTTTTTGTAAACGATAACGAAATTGGATTGCATGAAGATTTTGATTTATGGCTCGAGAGATTAGCACCGCATAGTCCTACCGAACAATATAGACACAATGAGACTGGAGAAGATAATGCTGATGCACACATAAAGCGCCAACTAATGGGTAGAGAGGTCGTTGTGGCCATAACTAATGGAGAACTAGACTTTGGTCCATGGGAACAAATATTTTATGGTGAGTTTGATGGCCAACGGAATAAAAGAGTACTAGTAAAGGTAATTGGTGAATAAAAGAAAAACTAGCAGACAGGACAGGTTCACAGCTAGCATAATTGTCTTGTGTAAACTGTGATAGTAAATTAAATCATTTATTGGATACAAAACATTACTTGGAAATCAATCATCCATAAAATAATTTTTTTTGCTGATAATTCATTACTCCTAATCTGCATATTTGAAGAGGATATTGCTACTCTGCATTTTCGAGAAGCATTGTTTCGAAAACCACAATTATGTTAGAAATTTAGGTTCGGTCTAGAATCATAATTCCGTATATCTATGATAATTATTTGAGTTAATTCATTACTCTAAACTCTTACTTGTTTAGTTAAGTCAGAAGTTACTGTAGATGGATGTGGTAACCATTATTTGCTAATACTTCAAACTTCAAACTTCAATTAAAATGTAAAAAATGAACTGTAGTTTGTTATTTCTCCTATGATTGTTCTATTATCTTACCATTTATGCCATGGTGCGCTCATTCCTGGTCCTCCATTCTTCATACCGTGAAGACCACCGCCGCGCATCATCATACCATCAGGTCCATGTTGTATCATCATACCACCGCCGCGCATCATCATACCATGCATCATCATTGATTCTACTTTCGATACAGGTTGATTGGACAATACCTTTCCATTTCCTGCGTCCACTATTACCTTATGAAAGTTATAACTGCCATCGACAAGCCATACGGTATATACCAAGTATCCATTTTCTACTCCAAGATTCGCCGCAACTGCATGTGAATTGTTACCAGCAGTCTTTTCTGCAGTCACAGCAGATTGACTTAGACTAAGTTTTATTTGGGAAGCAAGTGCATTTCCCATAACTGTCGACAATTTAATAGTACCTGTAATGTTAGGTCCACTGCTAGACATCATATTCATCATACCTCCTCCAGTCAAATTACTGACGACCATTTGTGCATTTGCATAATAAATTCTGGGGAATGCAAGTATGCCAGTAAGCATCAACATAGCTACCAATATCGAAGCACTAATCGTCCTCAGGATTATGGATTTCATATTCCGATATGATATCGGCCTAAAATTATAAAAATGATTTGATATATTCGACGAACGTATCGTGTTGGTCTGCACACATTTGGTAAATTGCATTAAAAAATGTCTTGTTTCTATTGCAATCTTTATCACGAAGATACATTGAAGAGCACAAATAGTTTAATGCTAGACTTGTTATATTGTATAACTTAATAATGTAATCTTTATGTATAGTAACACCAATAAACAAATGTAGTTTTTGATCGTCTTGAATTTAGTACTTCTGGCGAATTTTAGGAAGAACTTCTAGATTGATAGATGATCTAATGATGTGTATATTCAGTATCATTAATAAGTTATCACATACTTTAGTATTTATTAATGGTATATGGGCTTTTATGTGCTTTGGGTATTAGGGGAGGATTGACTCTTGGCTTTATTGGAGCCGAGCTTCTAACATCGTATTGGAATCATAGGAATTCAATGAATGCTTCATCTGGTAAGGTTCATTTTCTAAATAGGAGGCTGCATCATGGTGAAATTGGTACAGTATTGGCATTATCTTCTTTGCTCTTTAGAGCAACATCTTTTCCCTCTGGGGCTGCTGCAATCGTGGCAGGAATGGGTATGGGTCTTATTAAGGATGATCATGCCGACATTGGTGAATGGTTCAGATTTAAGAAAAAAATTGATGAACAGAAATACACAAAGGTAAAGACTACATCACACAAATATCAAAGAGATCTTTCAGTAACTGAATACACACTGACCGAACGTAATCAATATGAACAATACGAACATGACCCTAAATCAGAAAGTAAATCTGACGTTTTCGATATCTTGTCATACCCTGATAAAATTGATAAAAAAATGATGGAAAAACTTATCCTCGAATCTCTCCAGAAACAAGTGCGAAATCTAGTAGATGCACAATCGCGAACAATGAAAAAGATTGAATTACAGATTGAAAAATCTCGAAACCAGCTGCAGATAAAAGAGAATAGAAAGCAATAATGTAAGAAAATAATAAAAGAAAGAACCTGTTTACTTTATTATCAACTATAACTTAAGTTGATATATACTACTAACTTATACCCCGAATCCAAATATTTCATATGAAGTTGAAAGCAGCCATTTCCACAACAGATGAAGTTGTGCTCAATGGTGATCTCGAAAAGTATCATTTTAGAAAGAAAAATAGACGATATTACCTCAAGGCATTTATCACGAAAGTTCTAGATTGCCACATACTATGTCATAAGATAATGCAATTACAATATGTAATTATATTCAAGCATTAAGAGTGGATATCTGAATGAGGGAACTAGAATCAGACGAGAGCGCCAAGAGTATCCTATTAAGAGATTTGATGATGTAATAGATGAAAAACCACCTACTGTCATTAATATGTGCGCAGTGCCTAATGAAGCTTAGACAACTTGTTAACCTTGAAGATATAGGCAGATGGATAGCTCAAACAAGTGAACCTGTTTCGATGATGACCGAATCTTATTTCTATTGTCAAATCAAAATCTATTTGCTCACCTTATAATTCCAATACCGCAAAATCTGGATTGGCCTACGAGTATAGTAAAGTCTGGTGCTTGATCACTAATACCGACTCATGGACAGGTATTGTCGACTTTAGACTGAACAATAAGAAACTTAAGATATAGTATCTACGGCTTAATGCGGATTTAATATCTCTAATTTGGTAATATCATCATTTCTACACTTCTAGATGATATATTTGTATGCTATAATATAAATCACAGAATTGTAAATATCTAATGGTATATATGCATCTTCAATATATCATAATGGCGAAGAGTATTGATTAATGTAGGAACAGCAAAAGTCGATATCACACAGAATGGAATGACGAGTAATATGTTAGTTTACTCAATTAATAATATAACGTGTTACATTTTGGGACGTTATTGAACCATGTTCAACTTTATAGTTTCAAATCTTGATCCCAATCATAAATGAATTGACTTTTCCTATTTCTTCTATACTAGAATCTTCTTCTATAAGGAACACGCATAATGTTCAATAATAGATTCTACTACAATTGTGATCAGTTGAACAGTGTCGTACGCGATCATGCGAACAATGCATTCCGATGGGCTCCTGGTGAGAGGCTCAATAATCTTCTCGAGGAAGCCTGCATTCGTTTTGCGACGAATGATGCCGTCATCGGAAGCGGCATAGTTCTAAGCTATCACGATCTCAACTGTCGTGCCAATCAGCTCGCGCGTCATCTGCTCGCACGCGGAATAAAGTCCGGCGACCGCGTCGCATTGATGTTCGACAGATCACCAGAAACATACGTGGCGATGCTTGCGGTCATGAAAGTCAATGCGGCCTATGTGCCGCTCGACGCTGCCTTTCCGATTGAACGCGTCCGCTTCATCCTCGATGACGCCGACGTTTCCGCCATCGTGTCAATGTCAAATTTCGCTAAGCGCCTCTCCGGCCTTCAGATCGACAAGATATTTCTCGATTCGGAGATGCAGGCGATCGATGCACAGGCGGCCGATCAATTGACAGGCGTTGTACCGCCGATTGAGCCGCTTTGCTACATCATCTACACATCGGGCACCACCGGTAATCCGAAGGGCGTCGGTATCGGACATGCAAGCATTTGTAATTTCGTGCGCATCGCAGCCGAGCTTTATGGCTACGCGCCTAGTGATCGCATCTATCAGGGCATGACGATCGCGTTCGATTTCTCGGTCGAAGAGATCTGGGTGCCGCTAATGGCCGGCTCGGCGCTCGTGCCGGGCCCGGCAGGCACGACCCTGATGGGCGACGAGCTCGTAGACTTTCTGTGCGAACATCGTGTGAATGTGATGGCTTGTAGTCCGACTCTGCTAGCCACCATCGAACAGGATGTGCCTGACCTGCGGATCCTGCTGGTCGGTGGCGAGGCTTGCCCACAAAATCTCGTAGCCCGATGGTATCGTCCCGGCCGCCGTATTCTCAACACTTACGGTCCCACCGAGGCGACTGTCACAGCGACAATGACCGAGCTGCGGCCGGACAAGCCAATCACGATAGGCGTACCGCTCCCGACCTATTCGATTGTCATCCTCGATCCTCATGAGGACAAGACCGTTCCGATCGGCGAGCTCGGAGAGATCGGTATAGCGGGCATCGGACTGGCGCTTGGTTACATCAATCGTAATGACCTGACGATGCAGAAGTTCATTCGTGATTTCCTGCATATCGAGAACAATCCCTCCGGCCGAATCTATCGCACAGGCGATCTAGGTCGAATAGATGAGAACGGCGAAATCGACTATCGCGGCCGAATCGACACGCAGGTTAAGATCCGCGGCTATCGTATCGAGCTCAAAGAAATCGAGACGGTCCTGCTCGACCTACCACAGGTCTCTCAAGCCGCCGTGACGACATTCGAGCTCGAGGAGGGCGTCGTCGAAATCGTCGCCTATTATGCTCTCAAGCAGGGTATCGAGCTGTCACGTAGCGAGATCTCACAGGCGTTGCGCAGTAAGCTTCCCGTTTACATGGTGCCTGCTTTCCTGGAGCAGGTCGACGCCATACCAATGACGTTGAGCAACAAGGTAGACTACAAGAGGCTGCCCAAGCCGCAGCAGTTGCAGCGTTTTTCTGCCGCCACGCAGAAGTATATTCCGCCGAAAACCGACCGAGAGCGCATGCTATATACTGCGCTCACTGGGATTATTCGGGCCGAGCATGTCTCGACCGAGGCTCACTTCTTCGATGATCTCGGTGCTAACTCGCTATTGATGGCACGCGTCTGTGCGGCTATCCGCAAGAACCCGGGAATGTCGAATGTATCGATGCGCGATATCTACATGTATCCGACCATCTCCAGCCTCGCGTATCATCTCGATTCATCAATCGACAGATCTGTCCTCGCAACCAAGCCAGAACGCTTCCACGTTCCGTCAACACTGTCTTACGTGACGTGCGGTGTCCTGCAGATTGGATTCCTCGCAGCCTATATGCTGTTCGACCTCTGGATCCTCTGGTCAGGGTTTCTATGGGCGTTTGCCTCCCAGAGTGTGGTGGATCTCTACGTGCGCAGCGTCACCTTCGGCGCAGGATTGTTTGTTGTGTTATTCATGCTTCCAGTCGCGGCGAAATGGCTGCTGATCGGCCGCTTCAAGGCACAATCGATTCCGATCTGGAGCTTTGCATATTTCCGCTTCTGGGCTGTCAAGACCCTGATGCGCACATCGCCTGCAGCGGCCTTTATCGGCACACCGCTCTACAACGCGTATCTACGTCTGATGGGTGCAAGGATCGGCCACAATGTTATCGTCAGTTGCCAGTTTGCACCAGTCTGTACTGACCTTGTGACAATCGGTGACAACACCGTCGTCCGCAACGAAACGAGCCTGCTGGGCTATCGTGCGCAGTCTAACTTTATCCATATGGCTCCGGTGACGATCGGCCGCAACGCCTTCGTCGGCGAAGGGAGCGTGCTTGACATCGACACTGTGATGGGCGACAACACGCAGCTCGGTCATGCATCGTCGCTACAGAGTGGTCAATGTGTGCCTGATGGCAAACACTACCATGGCTCACCAGCGGTCGAGACATCCTCTGACTATTGCACAATCAAGGGAAAGAACGGTGCTGCGCTGCGAGGCGTCGCCTATGTGTCGCTCATCCTCGCGACATTGCTCCTGATAGCCGTGCCAGTTGCTGTGATCATCGTCAACGTCGTCTATGATCTGTATTTGCCGGCGACAGGCGACAGCGACAGCTTCTCCATGTCTACTTCCTCGTTGCTTGCACTTTCAGCGGCGTTCTTCTTCGGTGCGATCGAACTCGGGCTGGCAGCTGTGTATGTCATCCCTCGTCTCTGCAGGATGGCGCTGCGACCCGGCGTGACCTACACGAATTTCGGCTTTCACTATCTGCTGCAAAGCATAGTCAAGGGCGTCAGCAACTCGGGCTTCTTCGGCTCGCTGTTCGGCGACTCGTCATTCATTATCACATACATGCGCTACGTCGGCTGGAACCTGAACACGGTTCATCAGACCGGCTCGAACATGGGTACCGACCAGAAGCACGACAACCCGCTTCTCTGCAATATCGGTAGCGGCACGATGGTTTCAGACGGGTTGAAGATGATCAACATGCAGATGTCGGCAACGTCGTTCCGGCTTGCCGAGTCGAAGATCGGCGACAACAATTTTCTGGGCAACGGCATCTCCTATCCGCCAAATGGTCGCACCGGAACCAACGTCCTGTTGGGCACCAAGACCATGGTCCCGATCGACGGCTCAGTGCGCGAGAATGTAGGGCTGCTCGGCTCGCCCTCCTTCGAGATTCCGCGCAAAGTCAACCGAGATCGCGACATGAACGCGTCGTTCGACGAGCAGACGCGTCTAGCTCGGCTGCGCCAGAAGAACTCTTACAATTTCTTCACGGCCTTGATCTACCTCGCCAGCCAGTGGGTGGCAGTGTTTGTCACGTTCGTGCTTGGTCAAGCCGCATTCGCAAACTTCGATCGTTTTGGCATCTTCGCATTCCTCGCAGCCATCGTGGCGATCATTGCCATCAACATGGCCTTCTTCATCGTGCTTGAGCGTGCGAGCATGGGCTTCAAGCCACTCAAACCGAAGCTTGCCTCGATCTACGATCCATATTTCTGGTCGCACGAAAGGTACTGGAAGCTAACAGCTTTCCAGCTGTTGGCCATGTTCGCTGGCACCCCGCTTCGAGGCATGCTGCTCCGCGCCATGGGCATGAAGGTGGGTGCCAAGCTGTTTGATTGCAGCTTGGGCATCCCGGAACGCTCGCTGGTCGAGGTAGGTGACTACGCCAATCTAAACGAGGGCTGTGTGTTGCAGGCACACTCACTCGAGGAAGGCGTGTTCAAGTCCGACTACATCCGGCTCGGTAACAGATGCTCGGTCGGCCCGGGGGGCTTGGTTCACTACGGAGTCAGCACCGGAGACGACGTCGTGCTCGACGCCGATTCCTTCCTGATGAAGGGCGAGATCCTGGACTCTTGTACGGGGTGGTGTGGAAATCCGGCTAAGCTGACGCGCCGACAGGAGTCTCGGGCCAAGGTTTGCGTCCCGCATGTCGCCGACGCCACCATCCGAAACGAGCGATCTCGGGGGTGAACAGGCTTCTTGAAGATGAAGCGAGGTTGGAGCACGATGGTGAGGTGTTTGATCGCGGTTCTGAAACTATAATGTCCGATGATACAGCCGATCCCTCGCTTCAACGCGCCATCGATACCCTCATTGTGCCAGGTATTTTGATCGGCCATCGCGTGATCACGCAAGGCGATGAGCTCACGCTGCTCCATGAGGAGATTGAGTCGTTGTCCTTCCCTGCGATCGAGAAGCGCCGCGCCAGCGGCGCTGCACGGCGTGTGGCCCGTGAGCTGATGAACTCGCTGGGCTTTGCAGGCCTTCCGATCCTCAGGGGCACGGTTGGCTCCCCGATCTGGCCAGCTGGCGTCGTAGGCTCGATGGCGCATGATGATCGAATTGCTGTCGCCGCTGTTGGGATGCAGCAAGACCTGGACGCGGTCGGCATCGATATCGAACTTGCCACTCCGTTGCCACCGGAAATGCTAGAGCTGATCGCCACGCCACAGGAGCGGCGTGCGATTGCTGACAACCCCTTAGGGGCAAAGCTTCTCTTCACCATCAAGGAGGCGGTCTACAAGGCGGCCTATCCACTCGATCTTGGCTTTCTGGATTTTCACGATATCGAAGTCGACCTTGCAGGCCGGCTCGCGACGACCCGACTGGGACGCATCCTCACGCTCCATTGGTGCGTTTTCTCTCACGTGCTGGTCGTGGCAACGATACAGAAGGCTTCAATGGACCACTTGCCCTCGAGTTGAAAAAACTCGGATCTAATCAACTGAAGCCATTTCAGGCTCGCGTGTCCCGGCCTTGCTGGTGATGTTGTGATCGTGCATGGCTATGTCGAGCAACTTTACTACCACAATGATTGTCAGAGTCATCTAGAAGGACCAGGTATACAAGACAAATGAATCTGCCCCCAAGTTCCCCTTCCCTCCCACAGTGGAGTTGATTGGAAATATTTTGACCGATCAATGTAGTAAACCGAGTACCGTTGTTGATCCACAACCATCCCAGAGGCATACGACCCGTCACGCGCCGACATCTACATGGAAACGAGTTAGTATTCAGCTGTACTCTATTCTATCAGCAATCTAGTCCCAAAGTCTTTAGCTGATTTAGTATATACTCTTAACTTAGTATCAAATTTCCTGGTATGATAATTTTTTCTGCATGTATGGTCCATCATCTGAGTTTGTCTACCTACCTATTGCAATTTTGTGTTCTAATGAATGGAACTTTGTCAGCAGATCTGATAGAGGTGCATTTATCAAGAGGAAAACAGATCCCTTGAAAGCAATTGTTACTAAAATATGCAACCCAATTTTCGCACCTGTCAAATGGTTAAACCTATTTATCAAGTAGGCATTACCATCATCATTGCCACATTCATCAGTCATTGCCCATTGTATTATTTCATTCTGATGACATTGGCTAGAGTCTGTTTGCTTGATCGCCTCGGCTGGTGCGTATAGATTGAATTTGTATAATTTTGTAGTTGCAATGCGTCAATGTAATTGCCTTATTTTTCTGTGTGAATAGATCATTCAACAGTTAATAATTGTTTATAAAAACTTTTTTTTATCTCTGATATTAGTATATATGATAGAACTCGTCAAATTAAGAAATAAGGCTGCAGGTAACAGGAGAATTATAATTAATACTGAGCTAACAACTATCTATCAATCTTTTCTTGTCAATTATACTCCCCGCATTTCCGTTATCAGAGTAACAGAAATTTATGATTTTGTAGCTGATTCGCCTTTTAATTGTACCACAACATTATATGCCGCAGTCAAATTATAGGTAGGATAATAGAGGTAAACATATAGAAGATAATACCCTGAACTAGCTGTGTGTGGCATAACAAAGTTGCCAGAACCACCTGTGTAATTTCCTAGGTTGATAGGAGTACCGAATTGTATATCGCTCTCGGGATCAACATCTGAGAGATCTGAGATAGCCGTGTGAGGCGGAGGAAAGTGAGAAGTTATCGGAACTAGTTTTACAGCCGCTTTGCTGTACATTATGTCTGCGTCGCTGCTCGAATCGATAATGAACTTCTCACCGGCCACAAAGGTCGAATTCGCTGTATCTAATTCATAATCTGGATTAGATATCGCAAGATTCTGTCGTGTACCTAAATTATTACCTAGAATTATAAATTGTTCATCAAATTGGTCATCTAGTGTCGAATTATTATGGCCAGGTAATATAATGCTTATATCATCTGGAGGGTCTAAAATATTAGTAGTGCCTATGCGCTGCAGTTGAGATACTCTAGAATTATCTCGAGTTGATTTAGCATACAAGTATCGGTCATTGAAAAGATGTAAGCTTGGACCCACAACAAGAAGCAATATTAGACACATTGGCGTAAATACGACAAATACCTTTTTCATTGAGACTAGTGAAATCTACAAGTATATTAATCTGATCTAGTAATAGTGAGTAAAGTTATTAAACAAGCACTAAGTGCTGATCAACAATCGTCTGTTTATGTTTACTATATATGTTCAAATGCCAAGAACTTTTTCTTTACTTTAGACCTCCTATTTTAGTAACTATCACTTCTTTCTATCTTTACTTTTTGTTAGTAAAAGAATTTTTGGAATCTATTATTGCAAATACTATATCTCTGATAAACCCTGCAGTTTGAATATTATATTCAATGAAATTAATTTCATAATTCATAATCCTGGTTATATATTATCCTGTTCAATTTGAACCATCTTGTTAGATATTCATTGGCTATAACTCGTCCAAAATCTTCAATCCAAGGATGATACATGCCACCTCCCAAGAATATTATTAGAGCGTTTCGATTTTTGTTCTATACTTTATTCTAATATTGGTGCCGTATGGCGACTTAAGTCTTAGGCTTGACCTGAACCACACAGAAGAGATTACCACCGGGATCTTCCAATATTACGAAATCAGCGCCTTGTCTATATCTCAATAAGTAACGATCTGGTAATTTATGGATTATTCCAAATCGCTGCTACGTATTGAAATTAAATGGTAGAATTATTTATATATTTTGTTTGTGGTCTTGTGATAATGATTACTAAGTTTATAATTATGCTAGTCTTGGCATTTAGTGTTACCATGATAGGAGGACCGATCTTCATTGGCAGTGAATCTGTACATGGTGCAATCTCTAAAAGTACGGTAAAGGGCGGCTTGGTAGGTATTCAGAATGATCAAAATGGTAGTCCGACTTGGATCGTCCACGGCGTTTACAGAATGGATAGGATGAATTCTCCCTCGCCTAAGTTCAATGCAACATTTTATATGATGAAATTAAATGGATCGGCAACTCATACCCATACGATATCAAACTTTAAACTCATTGGTAGTCCCGTAACCAGCGATAATTCCACTACGTTCAATGGAACAGCAACTTTAACCATGAAGAACGGTCCTGTAACCAATGTTCCAATAAGCATAAGATTGATGAACGGGCATGCTATTAGTATATGGCTTGACCAATTAAAAACTGATAAGCATTTTGGCAACACCCCAATTTATGGTTCACAGCACCTGAATTGTGTCGAAAAACCACAATACTGTAAGTAAGCTTAACCTATCTTTATAGAATCATTTTTATACTTTGTAATATCCAAGCCATACAATTTGTTTATTTAATTCATAATCCAATAAGTTCAAAAAAGAAAAACATAAGATTATTTCTTGACATTCAAAATTTGTGTATTGCTCTGACTCCGTCCAATCAGTTGATTAAATTGGCATCCATCCAAATCCTGTCGTAGGAATTGTTCTATTAATATCACCATTTACTGTTAATTTATGTCAGCGCCTTGTATATCTCCATGGGTAATGATTTAACCCAATCTTGACTAGTTGATCTACTTCTGCATCTATTGTTAGTATATAGATCAAGATGTAACCACTTCTTTGAGAGTTCTTTCGTGGAACTTGATTCAAAGACACGTTTGGCCTTCTTTCATCAGGATCGCGTAGTACAGTCCAACCGCCTTTTGCCGGCTCTTTGTGGATGTGATAAAGAGATCTACCTCCTTAGTAGTCAGAAATTAAATGGAACAAAATCTAAACTTCGTACTATCGTACTTCCAGGTGGTAGTTTTTCTGTGTAATACCATGACTAAGACTATTGGCTAACAGATGGAGGTGTTCAACATGCAGGACGTAGTAGAATATTTTGAGCATCAAAATATGAGGATCGCAGGATCAATTCATACCACTCATTTATTAAATATGACAGTAACAAGAGAACTGCACCAGGTTTTCTAATGATAGATATAGATCTAAAGAACTTTGGGTCTAGAGATAAACTCGATAGGGTTTTGAATAGAATTCTGAAGATAATCAAAAGCAAGGATTCGAACATGATCAGAAATTGGCTCTACATATGCCGTAATTTAAGACAGCTATACTTCAATCCTAATTATATAATCAAACATAATATTAATGCTGCACAGAAGAGTATCTATCTACCGATAAGTCTGGATAAACCAAAGATAAAAAACTAATACCTGTATTATATGTTGGCTACATAATTGACTCTAAATCCAAATCAGATTATATCTGAGAATTGTCAGAATCGGCATAATTATATTGGAAAAGTATCCTCTATTATAGTTGAGCAGAACTATAGGCTATACATATTATCCTTAATAGCATATTTGGTGTATAAAATGATCCCTAATTTGAGAATGGCAATTCGTTCACATACATATCATGATGCATGCAAATGGGTGGACATTGCCATCATCTAGGGACTCACTAGGATGTCGCTTTCTATAGAGGAGCTGGTCTTTACGAATCATCGATCTGAACTATTATCGATGAGATGGTCTAATATTCATAGATCTTGATCAGAGAGCCTGTTTAGCAAAAATATGTCATTTTCTCTTAATAGTATCTAGTACATTATAAATAATTGTACTTATAACGTAGTTTTACGAAATGAGTCTAAAAAATGTGTGAGCGTCTTAATTGATTTGCAAGAGGCTATCTCGGATTTGAGAAAATATAATGGAAAATGTTAATCAGAAGATATTATGATTTAACGAAGGAATCTATTCTTCATATTATCGGAGTCTATCCCGAAAATAGTGTTGCCTTAAATATTCGTCCATCTCAATTATGCTGTTAATAGCAAGTACAGTAGTCATTCCAACAATTACTGCTCAACCAAGCTCTGCCCAGTTGCCCGTACAAAAGGAAAAGACTGTCTTAACTGCTATTTTTGTACAGCTAGATAATAGCCGACAAATGGGAAAACTACTACTTGATCGTGCGCTGACAAAATTGAAGCTTATGTATCCAAAATTGGATATCCAGTTAAATTATCTGGAATACCCATCAAATGAAATTCGTTCTCATATACTTAAGGCACTCAATCATCCAGCAAATGCTTCTGGATCAGTTGATCTAATATCCTTTGATCAAATATGGCTTGGAGAGTTTTTGCACAGAAAGGACTTTTGATTGATCTTACAAATTATACAATGAATTGGGGAAGACAAAATGACTGGTACGAAGAGAACTGGAATGGTGGAATTTACGTCTGAAAGGTGTACGGTATATGGGCATGGACTGATATTAGAGGAATATGGTACTGGAAAGATCTTTTGGACAAGGCAGGTGTCAATCCAGATTCCTTAGAGACTTGGGATGGATATATTGCAGCAGCAAAAAAACTAAATATTGTTCTTAGACCTCAAGGAATAGAAGGAGTACATCTTACAGGTGCTAGTCATTCTCCTGACTTATGGTATCCATATCTTTGGATGCTTGGCGGCCAGATATTGAAGATGAAGTCTGGACATCCAACAAAAGGCAGTTACTGGTTTCCTGCGTTTAATAGTACTGAAGGTGTAAAGGCAATGAGTTTTATAAAACAGCAGATCGATGCTGGCATTAAACCACAGATGACTCATTATTGGGGACAGGAATTTCTTGATAGAAAGTTTGCAGTAATGATTGAAGGCTCATGGCTACCTGTACCTTTCCTCCAAAGACAGTCCGAGAAGAACTTTGAAGACAGAATTGGTTTTATTCCAGCGCTGCCTGTACCATATAAAAATAATCAAACCTCGACACTTATGGGAGGCTATGCACTTGGCATACCCCAAACATCTGCACATAAGGATCTCGCATGGAAGCTTATTGAATTAGCGTTAAAGCCCGAGATACTTGGTCCATTTCTGAGCCAAAACGGACTACTGCCAACTCAAATATCTATGGGGACAAATGATTTATTAAATGTGACTGCATCATCCTATCCATATTATAGACAGTTAGTTTCCAAGATACCATTTGCAGGAACACGACCGTCAATTCCTGAATATCCTCAAATTGCTGGTAGTGTTAGACAGGCGATCTATGAAGTTCAATTTGAAAATAAGGATCCTAATCTAGCGTTACAAGAGGCTGCGGCGAAGTCTGCAAGGGTGTTGGGATGGTAACAGCAGTCGACGTAAAATCAAAAAATAGAATTCTTGTGGTAGATGATGGATCTGATATTATATTTATTTTCGAACAGATTCTGGAAGAGAGGTTTAAAGTAAGTATCTAATCGCTTTCGGATCTTTTTTGTCCACGTCGTAACCGCACTATGTGTTATTTAGAGGATCTTTACAATGACATCAATATACAATACAAGCAAAATCAAAATGAGGACAATGTTTGTATTGCCAACATGTAGATACAATTCTTGTTTCTTTACAATAAAATCAAAATTCCTTCCAATCGCCATGATGATATTGTTGACACTGTATACGACTCAATTTTGATTAAGATCTGCTTTGCAGAATCCTTCTTATGCTAATAGTGATAGTCAGAATGTCTAATGAAATAAAATACTACTAGTAATCAGCATATTGGAATTATAAGGGAGAAAATAAACTATGTAGTAATCGACACGGTAGTACATTAATTCTGAACAAATACTCATTTTGTAAATCAAATGTGTTATCTACTTGTTTTGTGATAAGTGCTGGTAGGACGAGTCATGCAAAGACAGAATATTTCTTCAGGAACTCATTGGGAATCTGTGATCGGTTATTCGCGAGTCGTAAGAGTTGGAGATTTTGTATTCGTGTCGGGTACAACCGCAACTAACAAGGAAGGAAACATTGTGGTTATATGTAATCCATATTTACAAACTATTAAGATTATAAAAAATATTCAAATTGCATTAGAAATGGCAGCTGCATATCTTGAAGATGTTGTTCGAACTCGAATTTATGTAACCGATATTCGTAATTGGGGAAAAATAGGACAGGCTCACTCAGAATACTTTGAACAAATTAGACCAGCAGCTACATTAATAGAAGTACGTAGCTTAATCAACCCAAAACTTTTAGTCGAGATAGAAGCAGATGCGGTATTGCACGAAAAGAAGTAATAGCTTTATAATTAAAATCCACTTTATTTGATATATAATTAAAAAGATCTTTGTTAATATGGTTTTCTCAAGATTTGTTACAACAGTCTGTCACATTGGTATTTAGCGCTCAACTTAAGCGCAGAATGATCTCTTGAAAAATCTCTATTGCTAGAGAATCTCCATTTTTAATTGTTACCTGAACAGCTACATGTAGTCTACTAGCGTAAGTTGATTATTGTTATGGTGTATATTTTGTACATCTGCCTTGTCCACATCATTTATTCGTGGGAATCCAAAATTCATATCATTTTCTAATACCAATTTTCCCATCTTTTCAAGTATCATATTAGTATATGAATAGCTTGCTGCAATATTTCGACCTGTTTTAATTGGTTCTATAAACTGAAAAATCTTGTTGTACTCTTTAATTCCATTTTTAATATCCAATAGCTTTAGAATAGTTTTCATTCTTTCCCATATGTCTCTTCTCAGTCTTAGGATTGCACCAGAAATGTATTTGACATTGGCCTTTCGACTATTGTTGATTATGGATTCAATATTGTCTGAAGAATCAGTAATAAGTGGTAAAATTGGATCAATATTTATACAACAACGTATACCAAAATCAGTAAATTTACTTATTACTTCAAACATTGTAGATGCTGGTGGTGTGCCTGGTTCGATACATCTTCTTATAATTTCATCAGATGTAGTTATAGACCAGACTATGATACAATTATCTTTATATCGCTCATGTAATTCCAGATCCCTTTTTATGATCGTTGATTTTGTAAATATGTAGTATGGAAAATTATACTTCTGCAAGACTTCTATGCATTTTCTTGTCAGCCCAAACTTCAGTTCTGCAGCTTGGTAAGCATCTGTCGCAGAAGATATCATAACAGGATGTATTTGTCTTTTTAATTTCCATAGCCTTAACTGCTTCTCTAATATTTGTGGAGAATTACTTTTTGCATATACACTATCATAAAATTCAGGAGACCATTCATAAGTGGCATAGCAATAACCACATCTGTGCTGGCAGCCTTGATACGGATTTATAGTGAGGCCCTCGTAATCTTTTACGGTAAATGGATGAAGAATCATTTTACTTTCTTTTAATTTAAATTCAGGCGCTCTGTTCTGATTGAACCACAAACTCATCACTCTAGAAAAAATACCATCGCTAGTTAAAGTTGAAACCCTGTAGGGGAGAGGGGGGAGACTATAACTTGAAGAAGTATGGATATCGATAATAACATCTGTACATAATAACATAAATGGAGTCGACTAAATATTTGCGTGATTCAAATCTATTAGAATCATGAATATCACTAGTGACCTGGTATTGTTGTTCCATCACTTCCAAGTTCTAAAAATGTGCAGTAAGTATTTTTAACAAGATCTGACTACTATCATTATAAACTGATATATGATAAATATTAATGTTGTCTGTTGATTGATAATATAGATACCAAACATGAATAGTAATAGTAATAGTAATATTTTGCAGTTTATGGAAAAACATCAAATTCCTACTTATCATCAGCTTTTAAAGAGATCTGTTGAAAATATAGAATGGTATTGGAATGCAGTAAACGAAGACCTTGATTTAGAATGGTTCCACAAATACAATCAGGTTTTTGATTCATCAGAAGGTTTTCCAAGAACAAAATGGTTCCTAGATGGCAAGTGCAATATAGTTTACAATGCAGTTGATCGACATGCTAAGAGTCATCCTGACAAGATTGCTTATATTTTCGAAAATGAAATGGGAATTAGTAAAAAAATCTCGTATCGGCAGTTAGCCAATGAGGTAAATTCTCTCGCTATTGCTTTGAAACATGCAGGTGTAAAAAAGGGCGATGTTGTTGGGATATATATGCCAATGATCCCGGAAGCCTTTTTTTCAATGTTTGCGTGTTCTAAAATAGGAGCAATATATACTACTGTGTTCTCTGGCTTTGGTAGTCAAGCATTACGCTCGCGACTTCGAGACTGTGATGCACAAATATTAATTACTGCTGATAAAATGCAACGAAAATCTCTACATATAGATCTTAAAAAGAATTGGATTAAAGCACTTGACGAAACAAATATTTCAAAAGTGATTACTGTTGGGAAACATGGAAATCATAATAACATGGAAATTATTCCCTACGATGAATTCACTAAAGATTACTACGGTTTGTCTTGTAATACCGAAGTCATGGACTCTGAAGATCCACTTTTTATACTTTATACTTCTGGCACATCAGGTAAACCAAAAGGAACAGTGCAAGTACATGGAGGATACATGGTTGTATCCGCACAACAAGCGTCATATCTTATTGATATGAAACCACAAGATGTATTATTTTGGTATGCAGATATAGGCTGGATAACCGGCCAGACGTGGGTTGTACACGGTAGTTCTTTGATCGGCGGGACGGCATTAGTACATGATGGTCATTTAGATTATCCGGATATTGACACATGGTGCAAATTAATTCAAAAAAATAATGTAACAATCTTTGGACTGGCTCCTACAGCGATACGAAACTTTATGAAAGAAAATATCAAGGTGGATAACTACGATTTTTCTTCACTACGGCTTCTAGCTATGACAGGCGAACTGATAAATAAAGAAGCGTGGGTATGGTATTTTGAAAATGTAGGAAGAAAACGATGCCAAATAATTAATCTCTCCGGAGGTACGGAGATTGGGGGAGCTATACTAAGCGCCTCAACAATTATCTCCCCAAAGCCTTGCACAGTAGGATTTCCAGTGCCTGGATTTGATGCAGATGTTTTTGATGATAAAGGTGAGTCTGCTGCACATGGTTTTCTTATTATCAAAAAGCCATGGCCTTCAATGAGTAGAGGAATACTAAAAGACTGGAATAGATTTATTGAAACATATTGGTCAAAATATGGCAATGATGTATGGTATCATGGGGATATTGTATATGTTGATCCAGCTGATGGTTTATGGTATATTTTAGGCAGAGCAGATGATCTGGTCAAGGTCTCAGGACATAGAATTGAATCCGCTGAAATAGAAGGTGCTATTTCTTCACATCCTGCAGTCGCAGAGGCAGCTGTAATTGGAATACCAGACAAAATAAAAGGAGAATCAGTAATTGCATATGTAATCTTAAAAGCTTCTCCCTCTTTTAAAGAGAAGAAGAAAAGCTTAAAAATAGAAATTGTAAAAATCGTAGAAAGCTTTGTCGGAAAATTTGCTTGTCCAAAAGACATCATATTTGTAGAAGATTTGCCTAGGACAAGAACTGGAAAGCTCGTTAGAAGGATGATAAGGGCTAAAGCGATAGGAGAAAATATTGGTAATCACGATGTATCAAATATTGAGAATACAGAATCACTAAAGTACATTGTACCTTATTTTGATTTATTAAATGAAAAATGAGAATGAAGGTTGAATCTACTCCCAGGTAATGGACAACATTCATCATCATTAGTATGGGTCATTGTGGAAGAAAGATCGTTGTATATTCGATTGGTTAGAATCTGTGTTGAATTTCGGAATTACTGGGATCTTATTTGTTGTGGGACTTGTGAATAGTAGCAGCAGCTTGTGGGTTCCTTGAGGATGTATTATTATAATAATAAAATTTGATGAAGTTTTGGTGGTTATATTGTATACGATAAATTTCAAACCATGATGACTCATAGAGGATAAAACCATAAAAGATTCTTGTGAAATCATTATCCATTAATAAGAGAATCAGATCACATATTATTAGCTACATCGATCTTTTTTATTGAATTTTTTAATGATACATAGCCGAAGGGATTTGCAACTAGATTGATGTAACGGAATAACTTGATTAGGTACTAGGCCAACATCTTCTCGAGATAATTGGTTAACATGATTGCACATAATGATGATTTTATTATGGCCAGTTAATGCGAGACTTCGCGCAAAACTGCATATAGTTCAAATTTTATATACAAATGTTATATACTTATGTATCCGTGCGGTATTATTATCCTAATATTGCCAATCTGATTGTATTTTGCAATTTTGCAGCTTCTCTCTCACGTCTTCCATACCTAAGTTTAGCTAAAATTCGTGATTACAGACGATAACAAATGAGAGTAGTTGGTAATAGATGATAACGTCGAATAACAGAATGGAAACAAAGGAAAACACATGGAAATCTGACAATAATGAACATTACAGAAAGATAACATGACCATTTTTATTTTTATTTTTATTTTTTTATTTTATACCTGTTTACTAATTCTCATTTAATGAAAGAAAATATGAATTTAAACAGAATATTAACTAGAAATGAAAAAGAAGAGCATGTCTTAGACTTGTAATTCAATCAGAACAAGACTGTTCGTGAAATAGCTAAAATAGCAAGAATGTCCCATAGGGATATTGTAGAAATTAAAAACAGGCAGATTCAGGAAAACTATAGACAAGAGCACAAATCCGTATTCGTAAAGGCTTATGAGTTATTTTTACGAGGTAAGAAACCAATAGATGTAGCAATATGAATATCTTAGACAACAGGTAAGTGAGTTGGAATTTAGACAAAAAGGACTAGAAAAGGAGATCCAGGATTTAAATAAAACAGAAGTGCAGATCAAACTTTCATTAGATACTATAAGATATGATTCCAATAACGAAATGGATCGACTGTTAAATTTACGAAAACAAGCTGCAGAACAAGAGACTCTCAATTTTCAAAGTATGGACAAGAAATATGCCAAAATTACAAAAGCCAACGGAGATCAAACATATGACTTGTTAAGCCATAATGCTATCAGACTGCTAGCATATTATTTACTAATTTTATCGATAAGAACTCCCAAGAATGGATGTTATACCTTGAACTATACTAATCAAAATTCTTTACCATACAATTCATGCAACAATAACTACCAAGATCGTTTGAACGTGGATATATGATCTACACCGTATCAGAGTTCTTGTGAACAATATGGAAGAAATATCAGCAAGATAATAGAATATTTTTTAAAAAATTTTATAGTCATTAATTAAAGTGAGTTAATAAACTAAGATTGCTATTTTTATCTATCTCCTTATATAATTCGTAATCTATTTAGATTAATATGAAGAATAATAATGGCAGTTTTTTAATAATATTCTATATACTTACAATCTTTATTTCATTATCATCTTCAACTATTTTATTTGGCAATCCTGTATTTGTCTACTCTAAGGAAAGCTCCTCGAAATCCCCCAGTGTACATGCAATCACTAATAATACTAATACTAATACTAATAATACTGGCAATAACGATACTGGCCGCAACTCATTACCCAAACAGTCTACAATACTGTCTCAGAATTGTAAAAATAGCAAAAATGAATCTGCTTGTCAAGATCAACATAAGTTACCTGTGAACCCACAATCGGATCAACCACCGCATCAACAAGAGCAATCTAAACCTGACAATAGCTGCCTTTTTCATCCAGAGCAGATGAAGTGTGAACCAGATCCAATAACAGGTAAATGTCCAAAGGGATTTTCGATGAACGTATACGAACACTGTTTTCCAAAAATGCATTGTCCAGAGGGATTTGAAAATCATAATGAAGACGAGACTGGTACTTGTTATCCAGTGCTTAAGCCAAATTCTATTCATACACAAGTATCAAAATAACAAACAGGGAATATTACAGAATCACTAATTCAGAAATTAAATCATAATATATCATCTGACTAGTTGATAGAATGTTATTTATTGATTTCAGGAATATAATTAAGTACATATAATTGTAAATAGTATAAAAACGATAACTTATGTTTCAGCTATATGTTATTAATGTGAATATAAAATACTATTAATGCAAATAATCAAATTCTTATTCTATTTATTGTGTTGACTATTGTAATGTTCCAAGAAATCAGTTTCGGTTGCATAGGTTGAATTGCATTTGCTACACATCATAGGTTCTTTTTCTTTACTATTTCTTTTCATATGCAATCAATTGTATTTTAGGTGTACATCATTATTATAAATATCAAATATTAAACAAACTGCATTGTACTTACCACACTAAGTAGAAGATTTACCCACCTTCTTGATATTAATTAATTATACCGAAGGTTCTTCTTATTCTAGTAGTTAAATAGAATTGCCTACGAACATATTCCTGCTTAGTATTCAGTTGAATTCTTGGAATTATGTATCAACGCTGCTTTCCACTTAGATCCTGTAAACATATTATCTGGAGAATTAAACATGGCAACAACATTGAGATCGTTCCCTTCTGTATGTGCCACGCACACATGACATGGCAATTGCCTTCGTCAAGATCTAACATGGAAGGACAGGGACACACTATGTTACAATTACATTCTTCAAAATACTCTCCTTCAAGCATCCATGCTGTATCAGATCTGCGACGCAGACGTGACACGTTCTATGTTGAATATTTAAGGATTTTGTTATTCATATGATACCAATTTTATTTCTGATCCACAACACTACTAAACACCTCTGTGCCGTGTATTGTATTGGAAAAATTGTAATCATATACAATGTTTGATGATAAGGAAACAATGATTATTCTAAAAGAAAGGATGATTATTTTTAATATTGCCGATGAAGAATAGTCAATGGTCATTGTGGGACAACAAATCAGTATAATAGTTAAAAAAGTGAATATAAAGGTAAAAAAAGGCTTTAATAATAACTTTATACCCTTGTACTCTTGTATTGTATTGTGCTTCAATAATGCTATGCAGAACTCTTTAGGAGGAGAAATGCGTAATTACTTACGATTCTGACAATAATCGTAATGATCAAATTTACTTGGAAAGATTTTGTGCAGAGATTCTTGAAAGGGATTATTCTATACGATCTGCAGCAATAACCAATAATTCGGGAAATATAATGGCTTCAGTTTCAAGACCAGGACTAATAGAACTGATGTCACCTCCAGAAGATGCAAGAGCTGCGGTGCAAGCAGTCATTCGTTCTGCAACTCGTGATAAATTTAAATCAAAAATTGGCGATCTTTTATTTTCCATCAGTAGATATAGTAGAGAAATTAGAGCTACAATACCACTTCAATCAAATTATGATATGAAGAATAGGTTATTGTTATTGCTAACATTTGATATTGACGCCGAAGCAGATTTCATAATATTAAGGAAAATCCTACCATATGTATCAGACAATAGGGAATATTTACTTTAGAATTTAAGGCATTAGATCAAGTGCCATTTTTAATTCTATTATTTCGGATTTGATAGCCTGACGATCTGATACTTCTGTGGTGCGTTTCAACAATGTTTCACACGCTTCCAATTCTGAAGATATGATATCCTTTTTATCGATACAAAGGCTATGATATGAATCTATAAACGAGTATGTTATCTTAGTTCCCTTGCCCTTGCAGCCACAAGTTTTCGCTATAATTTTGATCGGTTGTTCAGACTCAGCAATATTCATTTCATGTCTTCTCCACAGGATAATAACATGGTCTGACTATGTATAGATAATCTGTTATTATATGATGGAAATGTAAGGTGTGTATTAATGCATCTTGATGAAATTGTATCCCAAAGCATATTGATTTCATATTTACTCCTTAGACAATAAATGTGTTCTACTGGACATCTTAGAACCAGCATTTTTATGATAATATCCAAAATAATTAATCTAAAATCATGCTCTGTTGCATGATTTAATAGGATTTTGCATTATCGGATCATGGTCATGTTACTCGATTGAACATGTTATACAGAGTTGCCTTTAGGAAGATCTCCTTCACCATATTGGGGAATT
>Ga0126370_10000053_pt1 | contig 33021 bp, 28 predicted proteins | sample PanSoiMetaPlot_3_FD_92586 | JGI IMG/M metagenome (GOLD analysis project Ga0126370, IMG submission 92586) | Tropical forest soil microbial communities from Panama - MetaG Plot_3 | ecosystem: Environmental > Terrestrial > Soil > Tropical forest > Bulk soil | place: Panama | collected 2016-02-17 | reverse complement strand
TTTCTGTGCACGGTCTATCGCCTTTGTACTAATATCATAACCATACACATCAAATCCTCCTCGGTCTTGGACGTACTTTGCTACAGGTAACCCTAGTTGACCCAAGCCTATTACAAGAACTTTCAAACGAGAACCACTAGAATATTGCATTTCTATTTTCGACAAGTGTTCATGAATAGTCCACAAGTATTATTATTAAAGAATTAAGGAACAAAAAAACATAAATTGTTAGGTATAATAACTTAGTTTTTTTTATAGATGATAATCGTGTCATGAGCTCATATTTTTCTAAAGACTTTGACCCTTTATGGAAAATATTAATCATCAATACCAAAATATTATATGAAATAATAGTATGAAAAAACAAGTGATGACTCGAAATGCTGAATAAGCTCAGGAATCAACTGGAACCACTTATAAATTGGCTTGCGCACATGGTTGCGTCGATCGGTCTATCTCCAAACCAACTAAGTATATTGGGCTTTATGTTATCTATTGCAGCAGGGATTGTGTATTCTTTATCGTCAAGAACGGCATTAAATAACCCCTACGTAACTGTCCAGTTGGCTGGCATTTTCCTATTAATTGCTGGCTTCTTCGACGTTCTAGATGGAGCGGTCGCTCGCCTGACAAACAAGACATCCAAACGAGGAGCATATCTGGATTCGATCCTAGATAAAGTCGCAGAAATATTCGTATTAATCTCCATATATTTGGGTGGGCTATCTTCTGCAATTTGGTGTCTTGTTGCATTAGGTTTGGCTTTACTTGTCAGCTATACTAGAGCACGAGCTGAGGCTCTAAGCGTACCTTTAATTGGTGTAGGAATCGGGGAACGTGCCGAAAGATTGCTCATTCTTGCTTTGATCAGTATGATTCCTGTTGCTGGTGCGATGCAAATTGCAGTGATTATTGTTTCCATAGTATCAGGAATAACTATTATTCAACGAATGAACACAGTCATTCGTCAATTGTAATATCCCAGTATTTGCGACCTATCTTAATCGTCCAGTATTTCTTCGATCGAGTTCTGATCTTACTTTGACTACGCCTCTGTGTACAGCGCACGACACACAATAGAACTTAACATCTGTTGATGGTGCGATATAAGCTCCTTGAGCTTTGAGCTCTTTTGCTAAGGTGGGTTCCACTAATGTTACCCTGCCTGTGACTTTTTTTGCTTTGTCGCGTGGAACCATGGCGCCGCACTGACTACAATGGACTGTCCCCGAACTCCCTTTTCCTCCTTTAGTTCTTCCTCTGCTTGTTCGCTTCTTTGGCATAAATTGAATTTCCTCGATCTATCCTTTAAATCTTATGATAAGGGATACAAACTACTTGTTACCTGAGATTACATCATCAGGTACTCTAGCTACCGACAATTGACATAGATAACACGAGATAATACTGCCCAATTTTTTCATAGCGTATGATTGGAATTGCGAACAACTTCCTAATTTGTGGTGGAAATCATTACTTAACAAACTTTCGCTTGTCTTTAAATTGAACCGTAAATTATTAAGATTGGCCAATGAAAGTTGCCATTTCAGGAACAGATTCAAGAGATTACCATTCAATTGTTCAAATTAGGAAGGTAATAGAATCCGCAGGTCATGATGTAAAGATGATGAAGTTAGGAGACGACCAGGTTGCGAAAGAAGTAGATCTAGTTTTGGTACCGGGAGGTGACAGAGGTATTCTAGACTACTTTCACAGAGTCGTCACTGACTCAGCACCGGTTCTTGGAATCTACGAATCTGACTCCACCGGTTTTCTGGCCCAACTAAGTTTACGGGATCTAGAAATGAAAGCTTCAAAGTTAAGCCGCGGGAATTACGAAATTGATGAGGTAGTACGGCTTGCGGTTAAAGTCGATGGGAATGACGTCCAGCCAGTCTTAAATGATGTGGCTGTCTTCCCTAGCAAAAGTGCTATGTTAATGGAACATGTCCTACGGACAGATTCTAGAGATGTATGGCATGACAATAGTGATGGCATCATAATATCTACACCTATCGGGTCAACTGCTTATTCGATGTCTGCAGGTGGACCAATGGTCATCCAAAGATCCAAGGTATTCGTAGTGGTCTCGGTAAATTCAGTGGATAACACTAGACGTCCATTAATTGTTCCTGATGATACAAAATTGGAAATTGTTAATCTCATGAGTAGATATCATTGCGAAGTTATCCTAGACGGCGGATCAAGATTGCGCATTAGGAGACTACTTGAATGCAGAAGACATGAAATTCCCGCTAGGTTAATCCGTCTATCTACTGATTCATCAGCAATATCATTAATAGCGAAGAAAGTTAAAATCGCTGAAGATCTTTTGAGCATGCCAGCAAGTGCTAAACTAATTTTAAAGACTTTAGAATATGAGGGAGCACTAAGTCAAAGAGACCTTACCAAGAGAACGATGCTTCCCGAAAGGACTGTGAGATTATCTCTTAGTCACTTGCTAAAGGGCGACTACGTACGAAAGAAAACATCACTTCGCGATGCCCGACAACACATATTTGAACTCAAGATTTAACGGATGCGGCTCTAACAAATCCAACAAACGATTCTTCAGGTTTACCAGGTCTACTGCTGAACTCTGAGTGATATTGAGATGCAAGATAGAATCTATGGCTTGGGATTTCAAATATCTCTAATCTTTTGCCATTATCAGAAAATGCAGATAATGCTACGCCCTTACTTAATAACACATTCTTGTATTTTTGGTTAAATTCATAACGATGTCTGTGTCTTCTAAATATTCTATTGTTTTTATATATGCTTAAGGCCATTGTTTTTGGCACTATGTTAATCTCGTGGCTCCCGAGTCTCATGGTTCCCCCTAGCTCCGTAGTTGCTTTTTGTTCCGGTAAATACTCTATTACAGGGTTTTCGGTGTCAGGATCTAATTCGGTCGAGTTGGCTTTCTCAATAAAGCAAAGGTTACGCAAAACTGCTACTATGGCAAGCTGAAATCCGAAACAAATTCCGAGGTAGGGTATATTCTCTATCCTAGCAAAATTGGCTGCATTCATTATTCCTTCGCTACCTCTTTTTCCAAAGCCACCAGGCGCCAATATCCCATCATAGTTTTTAAGATAATGTAGTCTGGATGAATTCGTTGGATTCTCTAATTTTTCCGATTCTATCCAATCAACTTCAACTTTTCTTCCAATACGTGCAGCAGCATGTGATAGAGCATGGTAGACGCTGACGTAGCTGTCTGGTAGCGAAACGTACTTACCTACTATGGCGATTTTTAATGATCCTTCATTTGTATAAAATGACCTTGCAATTTTTTTCCAATTAAGCCATTTTAGGGTACCGTTCTCCAGCGTTAGCTTTTCAGATATAACCCGTAACATTCCCTGACTCTCCAATAATTCCGGAACTTTGTAAATTGAAGGTGCATCATGACATGATATGACGGAAACCTCTTCTATACTTGCGAAAAGAGAAATCTTTCGTCTTGCTTCAGATGTAAGTTTTGTTCTACATCTAACGGCCAATATATCTGGCTGTATTCCAATTCTTCTTAATTCTTGTACGCTATGTTGTGTTGGCTTTGTTTTCTGTTCACCTACGACATCGAGAATCGGGGCCAGAGTAACGTGTATAAATAGTGTATTTGAATGTCCAATTTCAAGCTCAAGTTGTCTTAGTGCTTCGAGAAAAGGAAGACTTTCGATGTCCCCGACAGTTCCACCACATTCGACTACAACAATGTCCAGGTTTTCGACTTTTGCTATCTTTAGTAAATGATTCTTGATTGCATTCGTTACATGTGGAATAATTTGCACGCATTGACCGAGATACTTGCCTTCTCGTTCTGCCCGAATTACATCTAAATAGACTCTGCCCGTAGTGAGATTATGGTCTTTAGATAGGGCAATATCAAGGAATCGTTCGTAGTTACCCAGGTCCATGTCACATTCACCACCGTCATTTGTGACGAAGACTTCACCATGAGCGATGGGATTCATTGTTCCTGCATCGCAGTTGACATAAGGATCTATCTTTACGCAGGAGACTTTCAGGCCAGATAGCTGAAGTAGTTTTGCTGTCGAGGAAGTGATTACTCCCTTACCTAGTCCGGACATTACCCCTCCAGTTACAAAAATAAATTTTGGCCTCTTGACCAGATTCCGAACTGACTGCACGTCTCGTTTTAGCTGATCGCCTTTTTATTCCTTTTTTATAGATGTTTCTGAAATGTTACAACTAGGAGGAGATTTATCATAGCTCTTCTAGACCACCATATCGTCATTTCTATTTGTCATCTCAGACTTTGGCCTACGTTAAATGTTCAATTCGATAATTCAGGCATATTTAGTAACAAAATCGAAATCGATTTGCGAGAAATTGTATACAGAGTAGTGATCTATATAAATTTGCATCAAAGATAGATTTAATTGATAATATTATTCATAAATTGTCAATCAATGTAGCCCACACTTCTGAAAAATGATACCAGCTGAATCACATACTCGTTGTGTAAATCCAGAGTGTACATTCTGTTTGCCATTTTAGTTTCCTTTACCCAATTAATCTCCATCAAATCATTCAGGTTACGTTTGATATCTTCTCTTTTTAGCCTTGTTTTGTTGTGTAATACGTAGACCGTTAGCATTCTACTGTCCTCCGCTAATGATTTCAAAATTTTTATTTTTCCTAATGTTCCTAAACCTTGCTCTATTATCTCCTTATTACTTCTTCTGTTATCCAATCTCACGATTTGCTCTCTTTATAACGCTTGATTTTGTGCATAACTAGTGGTTCCAGATCCTTAAAGGATACGCCGACAATTCCGATTTCCTTCAAAGACCTTATATCTACTATTCTCTTTGAACACAATTCATCTAAATGGTTCTCGATTTCTAATTTCTTTAACTTGAATTCTTCGGCGATGTCAGACGCACTAGATCGTATTTCCTTGAGTTCGACGTAGGGTTTCCGCTTTGCACGAATTGTTCTAATCACGGCCATTAAAGTGTAAACCTGGGACTGTGGCAATTCATCCAAGTTGTTAGCTGTGTCTGCAGGATGTATCTGTGAGTACACTTGCCGAATCTGATCCAAGGTTATTCGCCCAGTACCTTGTGATTCTGCGAGATTGCCGGAATAAGCAAGCAAATCTAAAGCAAATCTTATGTCGCCGTGAAATACAGGAGAAGTAGTAATTTTTGCAACTTCGTCAATTATATCAGAGCCAAGAGCTTTCAGAGTGAAGGCTTCAGAGCATCTTTTATTCAATATATCGCCCACTTGCCTAAGAGTATATTCAGGAAATTCTAAAGGGATTCTTCCGAGCGAGCTGAGTTCCGCAGGATCCAATTTTTCATAAAATTCCTTACCTCTAGCAATGAAAATGACCATTTTAATATTACACGGAGTACCAGGTTCGAATTCGTTAAGACGAGTAAGATCATAGATCATTCCAGTATCCTTCGTATTTTTTATTAGATAGTCGATTTCGTCAAGTATAATTAGTGCGTATTTTTTGCTTTCTCGTAAGTATCGCAGCAAATATCTCAGCATTTCCTCCGCGCTAATACCCTGTGCGGGAATATCTGGTGCTAATTTTTCAAGCAAATATCTATATATTGCATATTTATTGCCTCCTTGTAGCTTCAAGTTCACATAAACCGTTACTAACTGTAGACGATTCCTATCGAAGTGTTGCTCAAGGATCTTTGAACATTTTAGTACTGTAGAAGTCTTCCCTATGCCTGCTGAACCTAATATCTGTAGGACTGTTAATGGGTAATCATCAGGAAAAGAGGGACCTATGAATACATGGCAGATCTCATAGATTTGTTTTTCACGATGCGGAAGCTCATCGGGAATGTACCTGGCAGATAGCTTTGATCGGTCAAGGAATATTGTACTGTCCATGTTATAGACAAAACAAATTACCACATATGTAATATTAATTATCTTCGTGCAAACAAGATCGTGTAATCAATCAGAAATATTCAGTAATTTGAGTGTTAACAGAAGATCTTACCAATTTACTCAGTTCTCTCTTTTCAGAAGTCATCTCATAGTCCGAAAGCTTCTCAATGAATTCCAATTCTCCTTGTGATAATCGTAAATCCCCATCAAACATTTCATTAAATATTACCTTCTGATTGATTCTTTGAACTATCGAAAGCACCTTAAACATTTTTCCCACTTTATTGCTTAATCCATTTTCATACAAGATCTTAGCGACTTGTCTTCGCGGCATATCAAAGAATGTGTTTGTCACAAATCTGTCATAAAAATACAGCATACGGAAGTAATCTTCCTTACCAGTATAGGCCACTACAGTACATGGAAATAAATTCAGCATGTGATTACGTTCGATCCTTTTGGAATGATTATAGTCCAATACAATTATAGATTTTCCAAAAGTCAGTATTGCATTTAGTATTTGATTGGGAAGTCGAGCATCTAACACGTCGTCATCCGACTTGAGTTCAACAGGATAAAAACAGATTCGGTCTATCCTAGAGTTTTCGGCTCTTGCAAATTGACTTAGCAGGTTGTTCCTAAACAATACGTTTTCCTGGCTACGGCATTCCACCTTACCAAGCTGAGGTGAACCTACTCTTTCATCCTTTAATATTCTTACCAGCACGATATCAAAGCTCCTATAGTAGTATTCGTACCTAATATCCAACTTCTCAGATATGTCGTAATTTGTCCCACCATCAAAAATATTGCCTAGCATATGACATGATTTTAAGGAACTGACAAATAGATCTCGTAGTTCTACTTCTCTCACGGCCTAGTCACAGCTAGAATCATATCACATTCACCGACTATCATTGCTTCTTGTAAGGATATCATATTGATTCTGATACCCAGTGTCGCAATAATTAAGAGAAAATCGTTAAAATTGAATTGCCACTCATATGCGGCCACTCTCCTGGAACAGAATGACAATTTGTCTTCAATATCTACTAAATGGTCCAAATGTTAAAAGACTCACTTCTTTCTTTCATCCCGTTTATTTTTCCGAGGACCCGGCTTGGTATAATCCATTATTATATCCATATCCTTATCCCCGCGTCCGGAGAGAGTGACAACGACGGAATCACTACTATTCATTTTTTTTGCAATCTTAATCGCATAAGATAGCGCATGAGAAGACTCTAATGCAGGAATAATACCTTCATATCTACATAATAACAAAAATGCGCTAACTGCGTCGTCATCAGTACACGCTACATATCTGACCCTTTTTGTGTCCTTAAGGTACGCATGTTCAGGTCCAACTGCCGGATAATCAAGACCTGCTGAAACGCTATGCGTTCCTAGAATCTGCCCAAATTCATCTTGCAAGAGATAACTCTTCATACCGTGTAGTATTCCCTCGGAGCCAGCACAAAGTGAGGCTGAATGTTCTCCTGAACGAATGCCTTTACCACCTGCTTCAACTCCATATAATAAAACATTGGATTCGTTGATAAATTGGTGAAAACTCCCTATGGAATTGCTGCCGCCTCCTACGCAAGCAATAATTGCATTTGGAAGATGGTGATGGGCCTCCAACATCTGTTCTTTTATTTCTCTACCGATGACACTTTGAAAATCGCGGACTATGGTTGGATATGGATGTGGACCTACTGCTGAACCAAGTAGATAGTACGTATTATTCACGTTGGTAATCCAATCCCGTAGTGCGTCATTGATCGCATCCTTTAGAGTTTGAGTTCCAGATCTTACAGGATGAACTTTCCCTCCCAACAGCTCCATCCTAAAGACATTCATTTTTTGTCTGCTCATGTCTACTGAGCCCATATAGATTTCTGCATCCAGACCCAGTACTGCACAGGCAATCGCAGTTGCTACACCATGTTGGCCGGCTCCGGTCTCAGCTATAACCCTCCTCTTATTCATTTTTTTTGCAAGGAGAGCCTGTCCCAGTGTATTGTTAATCTTGTGGGCTCCTCCGTGCAGTAAATCTTCTCTCTTTAGCAATATTTTTGCTCCACCAACATACCGACTCAAATTCTTTGCATAATATAATGGAGTAGGTCTGCCCGCGTAGTTCTTTAGCAACGACTCCAACTCTTCACGAAAGCTATGTTGGGTGCGATATTTTTCATATCCAGATTCTAGCTCCTCAACCGCAGGAACGAGTGTTTCAGGGATATATTTACCACCATACTTTCCGAACTTACCGTCTGATCGAGCTTTCGAAGTCATTTCGGATATCCGCTTTAATGACATATAACTCATATTGAAGGTTCCGGTGATTAAACAGACAAGAATAGATCTTGCAATTTCGCAGCAACGGTATCTGCTTCCATAACACTGGTGCCAACCAAGAAAGCATCTGCACCAGCATTCCTTAGTCGAATTATATCATCAGATTTAGCTATCCCGCTTTCTGCGACAACTATGTTATCTCCTTTGGGATTATTATTTAGTAACACTTCAGCATTACGAGCATCCACTTCAAGTGTTTCTAAATTCCGGTTGTTGATACCTATAATTGCATGCAAATTCTTGTTGAGCTTTAGAATCTCTTTGAATTCGGATTCAGTATGAACTTCAAATATTACATTTACGCCCTTCTTGTTAGCATAATCAGCAAATCTTTCTAAACTACCCTCTGCCAGATGTTGATCAAAAACAGTCTTAATCAGGAGAATATAATCAGCTCCGAGTGATTTTGCAGCGTCAATTTGTACCTCGCTAACTAGTATATCTTTCATAAGTACTGGAACTGTCGATACTTTTCGAACTGCATATAAGAATTTGATCGACCCGTTAAATAGAAAGGGTTGAGTCAGGACGGAGAGTCCTACAGCTCCAGCAGATATCATTGCAATTCCAATTTGGCTCGCTTTGTTTACGTCCCCTGAGATGATTACCCCTCTAGATGGTGAAGCAAACTTGATCTCAGCGATAATGGGAGCATGTGGGCATGAAAGGATGGCGAGTTCCAGACTCATCGATTGATGAGTTTTGGAAGGATATTTTTCAGTTTCATACGCACCCTCGTCGATGGCTCTATACGAATTATTGACTAGTTTTCGTAACATAGTGGAGCTTCGGAATTTACTCATTTGTCAATTTGCTACATGCCAAAATATAAAATGATAATGTTTGACATAGAAAACTAAGGAAGAACTATTCCTGACATATCCTTTGCAAAAAGGATATTGTTTAGCGTGACCTGAAATCTAACACCCCCTCTCTCTACAATAATTTCGATGTCATCCATTGAGTCAGAGATACCAAGTCCTTCCAATTTTTTTATTACCACATGGATGGCTTCGTGCGAGATTAGAGCTTCCATATATGGTTCAATCTGACCAAAATCACTATTATTATTTGCTTTAGCATTTTCTCTAGAAATAATTATGAGCATAGTTTCCCCATCATAAGTAAAATAGGCTGGAGATTCGTCCAGAGAACAAGCTATAGCAAAGTCACTTATAGCCATTATATCTCAAAATATAGATAGACCAACTTCAAGTTGTATTCCAGATATGCCTTCGTATTACAAACTTTTGAATTTGATTGGGACAACATACTGAGATCTAGATTGAAATTCAAAGTACAATAAAAATGCAAATCTAATGTTTAAGACTGTTACTATCAGCTTCCTGAAATATTATGTGGTGTGAGGTTCGAATACTCAGCAAACTACACACATGCTTATATTCGATAAACTAAGCTTATGATATTTTTCTTAGCACTTCATTATTGGATCGACGCTGAAAACTATCGCGATAAAATTCTCTACATTTTCAGGTATCAAGCTTAAATACGTCGTAGTAATCGAAATTGACTATTATTTCGAATATCGAAATCGAAAATCCTATTCTAAACTATGTGTTTAAATGGAATTTAGTGCTATAAAGTTTTAAAGTGTGAAATATTCTGCATCTGGATGATGTACTATGATAGCAGCAGTTGATTGATCAGGGATGATTTGCCCCGCATCGGTTAGACTCATACCTGATACTGTTGGATCTAAAAGTTTCCAGACCAAGTGATGCTGTGATATATCAGGACAACTTGGATAGCCCCAACTATATCTTAGCCCGCGTCTCTGACCAATATCCAATTCTTCTTTAATCCTATTATTAACCCACTCTGCCAAGGCCTCGGCTGTCTCCACAGCCAATCCATGTAAATAGAATGCGTCGGTGTATCTATCTTCCTTGTTCCAAATATCAATAGTTTCTTGTACCTTTGAACCTACCGTAACTGCTTGGAATGCCACCAGGTCATCCTTTCCAAAATAATCTGTCAAACATAAGCGCTTTTCTCTCGAAGAGCGTGGAAAGTCAAATATGATCTGTCCACCGGACGTGGGTAAATCAACTACAAGTTTATCATTAATATTGTGGCATTTAAAATACCCGTATACTACACTTGGTTCAAATAGTGACTGCTTTGTCACCTTTTCTTTCCATTCCTCTAGCAGTTGTTCGGCTTCTTGCTGCATTCGGCTCGCAGCTTTGCCACGAATCCCCCACGATAGAACGAAGAGTGACTTCTTGTTTATGAATTTCCATACCTCATCCAAAGCCAATTGGTATGGTTCCAGTCTTATCTGTTTATTGATATTAGGAGGGATCGGAGGAGAAACTGGAATTATTGAACTTCTCTGATCTGAAGACGGTTTTTTTATAACCTTTGTTTCATTCCAATTGAGCAATTTTTCTCTCCAATCAGAAACATATTTTTCACTTTCATTTGACATCAGATTATTCATTATCCTTAATCCATCAAATGCTGTTTTGCAGTAAAATACTCCTGATTGGTATATACCCCCTTCCTTCGCAATTCTATTAATATAGCTACTATTTATTGCCGCACCTCCGCAGAGAACCGGAATGGAGATTTTATTTTGTCTCAACTGTTCTACTAAATACTGCATCTGTTTGGAAGTAGAAACTAAGAGTGCAGATAGCCCAATCGCGTCAGCCTGAAACTCATTCATACTTTCAATAATTCTTTGAATTGGCACCTGCTTGCCTAGATCGAATACAGTATACCCGTTATTAGCGAGAATTGTCTTAACAAGATTCTTTCCAATGTCGTGAACGTCGCCGTAAACGGTACACAAAACCAATTTGCCCTTGCTTACGCCTTCCTTTTTAATCAAATATTTCTCCAATTCGGCAACTGCAGATTTCATACATTCAGCAGATTTCAGCACGAACGGGAGTATCAATTCGCCGGAGCCAAATTTGTCCCCGACCTCTTTCATAGCCGGCAATAATACCTCATTCAAAGTCTTAACGGCAGCGTCATGAACTACTTGCTTTGAACCTTCGATTCGTAAACTGTCGCCAGCAGCTTCTGATTTGACATGGCAAAGTTTGGCATCCCCGTTGGCGAAATCATGTATTGCCATGACAACATCACTTTCTATTCCTTCGCTTAATCTGTTAAGTATTCGGTAATAGCAACGTTTACTCGCTGCCCAATTTGGATCTACTTCAGTCTTCTTCCTAACAATAGAAGATTTAGAGGTTGATTTGCCTTCCTGAAAATAAGAGATTAATTCTGATAAGGCATTTTGGTGTGAGTTAAATATCAAATTTTCTGCTAAATTTTTCTCTTCTAGGGATATGTCGGGATATGGGATAATATCCTTAGCATTTATAATGACTGCATCTAAACCAGCTTTTATAGCATGATACAAAAATACAGAATTCACAATCCGTCTCGCAGGAACGGGCAAGCCAAAGCTAACATTACTTAATCCCAAGACCGTAAAGGAATCTTTGAGGTTTTCCTTGACAAGTTTTATGCCGTTCAAAGTGGCCTTGGCCGAGTCCTGAAATTCTGGCTCTCCTGTGGCAAGAGTAAATGTTAATACATCAAAAATGAATTGCCATGCCTTGAGATTGTACTTCTTTCCAGTCTCTAAAAGAAGTTGTGCTGTTCTCAACTTATCTTCAGAAGTCTTCGCCATTCCGTTTGGTCCTATACACATCGCGATAGCTGGGGCACCATATTTGTGCATAAGAGGTGCTAGGCGATGGAATCTGCTACCATCGCCTTCCAAATTAATTGAATTTATTATTGGTTTACCAGGAATGAGCTTCAATATCGCTTCAATCACTGTTGGATCGGTCGAGTCTATAACCAAGGGAGCATCGATTTCAATACTAATTCGCTTTACTAGCTTTGACATGAATTCAAGTTCATCGGAACGTTCAGTCGTAGCTACACAGACATCTAGGCAGTGCGCTCCGTCTTCGACTTGGGTGGCGGCTAGACGTACTAACCCGTCAAGATCATCGTTCAAAACCATCTGCTTTGCTTTCCTGGAACCTTGAGTATTTAGACGCTCACCTATTATTAGAGGTGGGGGTTCTTGTCTCAAACTTACCGCCTTCAGAGCAGAACTTATACGAGGAACTATAGTCATTTATTATAATATAACCAACGAGTGTGGTACCTACATCTAAAACTTTAGATCAACACGCGTAATTACCAATTTCTTGTTGGTATCGATCTAAACAGTTTCTTAGCTGACGAATATGATCTGGGCCAGTGCCACAACATCCTCCAATTATTCTCACATATTCATATCTTCTTATAAAACCCTTCATCACCTCACTCATTTCTGCCCCATTCATCTTGTAAATTGCTTTGCCGTTGACATTTTCTGGCATTCCGGCGTTCGGAACGACTAATATTGGTAAATCATTTTGTTCGTTCAACCATTCAATGCTTGGTTTCATTTCTTTTGGCCCTGTCGAACAGTTCAGTCCGAATACGCTGATGCCCATATTACATATTGTAGTATATGCGGCTTGGACGTTTGTTCCAAGCAACATTTTACCATATTGATCTAGAGTTACATTGCCAATTATGGGGACTGTCATACCTGTATGCAACATAGCTACAAAACTAGCCTCAATAGCCAGTTTAACTTCAAGAATATCCTGGCTAGTCTCAATTAGTAGCGCATCCACTCCACCTTTAAGCAGACCTTCGCATTGTGGTACGAATGCATCTTTAATTTCATCTGGGGATTTCTGGCCTAGATCTCGATCATTCGAGCTTGGTAAATAGCCCGTAGGACCCATTGATCCTACAACATATTTCTCTTTCGGTAGGTACTTGTTGCAGGCGCTTCTGGCAAGCTCAGCGGATCGTTTATTTATTTCGAAGGTTTGATCCCCAAACCCATATTCAGATAATTTTAGTCTATTACCACCGAAGGTATTCGTCTCAATACAGTCAGCCCCTACTGTCAAATAACTCTCGTGTATACCCTTGATTAACTCGGGCTTGGTTAGAACCAATCCATCGTTAAAGCCTTCCATGTGATTTGGAAAGTCTTTCACACCCAGGTTTGAATTCTGTATCTGAGTTCCCATTGCCCCGTCAAATAAGAGCACGTGTTCCTGAAGAGCCTTTAGAAAGGACAATGTCAAGTAAGCTCTTATTTATACTGAATGACTTTAATAAGATTATGAGGTTGTACGATCAGATTGTCTGTTACCCAAGAGCTAGTTGACTCAATCTAAACTAGTCATCAAAAGCAGAATTTAAGTATAGTATCAAATAAAGCCTAGTGACATTAATCTCAGTTTAGTGGGCTCATAGTTCAGTTTGGATAGAATGGCTGCCTGCGGAGCAGTTGGTCGAGGGTTCAAATCCCTCTGGGCCCGTAAAATAATATTCTTCCACGTAATGTCAATATGTTGAGACGACTCAGTTTGTGAATAATAGTAATCTTGTTCGCTCAAATTAAATCTGAGATTTGAGCCAATGTCACTATAGCGCTAATTTTGTTAGCTTTCAAAAGCCAAATATATATTCAATTATTTGATTTGCCAATACATATCATAAATTCGATAGATATGGGTAATTTAATTATAGTCTATATATTTAACAGAAAGTTATAGCAACGAATTATGAAGACAGAGATAATCACAAACGCTTATCAGAATAAAAGGCTTGAATAAGTCTAGCCGTGACAGCAATACATTAATTGCAATCTAAAACACTTTTGTATTAAATAGTCAACGGAATAATCCAACGCTACCGCCCAAGATTGAAAGTGGATATTATCTTATGAGAAGGAGATTTAAATGATAAGCGTTCAATTGCTAAAGTGTCTTTCCTGCCTATTCGTTTATCTGACGGAAGAATTCTTAATATGGAGATCAAGAGAAGCAAAAAAGCAAGACGATTTTGGCTGAAGGCGAATATGTCAGGAATTTATATGGTCGTGCCAGAAGATAACTATGAGATAGATCAAGCGATAAGATTTTTAGAGGCTAAAAAACGATGGATACTAAGAACCGTAAAATATTATGAACGGGCACGTATCGAATGCGGGTCCGATGAACTTCAATCTAACTCGATATCGTTTCTAGGTAAGATGTACAGAGTCATATTAGTGAAAGATATCAGATTCTCAATAACCATTTCAAGTGCATTGAACAAAATAACCTTCCATGTAACTAACCTTCGCCAATATAAGAATGAAATCAAAATCTGGTACTACAAGGAGACTCGCAGGATTATTGCAGAGCGCTTAGGATCGATAGTTGAAATGAACCCTACGTTACCAGCATATAATAAAGTACTTGTAAAGGATCATAAATCCCGATGGGCAAGTTGTTCTGAGAAAAAGAATTTAAACTTTAGTCTGCTATTAGCAGCGTTACCAATTCACCTAATAGACTACGTAATCATCCACGAGCTGGCCCATCTAATTCAACTTAATCATTCCAAGAAATTCTGGGAGATTGTCAAAGGGATGGATCCAGAATTTCAGGCTCATCGCAAGCTGCTGAATAAGTACAGTATGTTAATTAGATGCACACCGATAAATTGAGCATTTAATTTAGCAAATGCAGAAATTAGCTGAACAAAAATATAGCTAGTAGAATTTAAGTAATCGAAGTTACGCTCTGAAGATTATATACCAAAGTTTAAAAAATGCCCTATACTAGCTGCGATTGTCGTTGGTTGGCTGACACAAATCTTCAACTGAAATATCATATATTTTAACGTCACATAGACTATCTTATTTGTTGACAGTATGCCTTTTGACTAAATATTACTTTCTGGGTTCGTGCGATTTAAGGCATATCCTAATTTGCTACGCAACCTGTCTCCTTTTTGACTAAAGTCTAAGCACTAGAATACATTATCAATTTGCAAATGATCGAAACACAAAGTAACTTGATAATACATGATTCATGGACGTCCAGATAAGATGATCGATTGTCTTACCAAGGATCCAGAATAGTTAGATGGGGTTAAATCAAGATTCAATGAGTCGAATACTGAATTCTGTATGAAAATAATTGTTGCAGACAAAACCTAAAAATTTACCCATATAGTAGTCAATTGATGGTCAAACGTGAAAAATAGGCTGTCTAGACGATTCATGCAACTTAAAGAGAAAGACGAATGCGCCCTTATCTGTTATGTTCTAGCAGGTTATCCAGACTTTAGGACGTGTAATAAAGTAGTTAATGCTCTTGTTAACGGTGGTGCAGATATCATCGAAATTGGCATACCTTTTTCCGATCCGATTGCAGATGGCCCGACGCTCCAAAAAGCCTCTAGTCTTGCTATTCGGAAAGGAATCACTGCAGTGGATGCTCTACGCTTAGCCAGGAACATTCGCAAAGATTTTTCAGATCTACCAATAATAGCTATGACCTATAGCAACATAGTAATAAAAATGGGGTTGAACAAGTTCATGAAGGATGCTAAAACCTCTGGATTTGACGGGTTTATCCTACCAGATATGCCGATAGAAGAGTCGCAGCAATACCACAAGAATGCCTCTGCAAACGGCCTATCAACGGTATTCCTAGTATCTCCTAATACTTCTGGACCTCGGATAAAACAGATTAGTTCAGTAACTACCGGGTTTCTTTACCTTGTTTCAGTTCTCGGTGTAACTGGTGCACGGGTGTCATTTGAGAACTATTCGATCGATGCTCTTAAAAAGGTAAAGAAGACGATAGGCTCAAAGATTCCTGTGGGTATAGGATTTGGAATAAGTAAACCGGAACATGTAAAGATTATGTCAAATTCTGGTGCAGATGCGGTTATTGTAGCAAGCTCTATAATCAATATGATAACTGAGTCAACCAACCGAGATAGTCTCATTAATGAGATCGGAGAGTATACTAAATCGTTAAAGGCAGCATGTAAAAAATGAGCAAATAAATCATTTAATCGTTCCCAATCTAATCCGGCAATAATATTATATTTGATGATAATTAGTAAATGTATTAACGATATTTGACATAAGACATGATAGCGTTGTCTCAAAGTTTTATGAATACGATTAGACGTTGGTGTTGACAAATTATCTCTATGGATCTGATATACTATAGTTGATACTGCCGATAGATGCTACCCTTAGTTTGACACTTTTCCGCAATATCTTTTGACAAACTTACTACCACTGTAAATCTAGATATTGAACCATTTTTTAGAAGTATACTCTTTGCAAATGAGACAATTAAACAATGGAACTGTACTTTAGTAAACAATTAATTGTTATTCCTATGCCCACGCTAGGTAATGTGTTATTGATGTGATAATCGGCGCAAATACAAGATTGGCATTATATTCCATCAGATTAATTTGAAGTAAATTCGTTATCCTCGCAATTCACATATCAGATTCGTATACTCTTTATAGTACAATTTCGTCACTCAGGGGATAGGTATAGACGTTTGCTCTTTCTTTCCCGATTTCAATTGAGTGTAAAAGTACGGCACCTGCCAATTCACTCCCGTCTAACCCCAAACCTTTTTTTCCGAGTATAGATGACTGATCTATTTCCTTATTTTGCATTATTTCATCACCTGGATATGGCTCTATGGTGACTCTTTCTTCGCCTAATAGACCAGATTCAAGAACCCCGTTCGACATTTGTCTTCCACCATCATTCAATAATTTCAATACATGATATTCGTCTCTTAGAATTCTCATGGCCTTTCGGAAATCAAAATCCTTACCTGTAACGATATAGTTTAGTTCGGCCGATTCTGGCAGACTATTTTTAGCAAATACATATCCAGATTCATTTGTTAGGAATATAACATGGATGTCATTCTTCTTGTCTAATGCCGCAATTCGATTCTTTTCGTGCTCCTCAATTATACGTAATCGTTTAAAAGTTTTACCAGATCTTGCCACAATAATATATTTGAGTGTTTGTGTTTTCCCCGTTTTGGTCTCAAGCTCACACAAATCTTCAAACACATAAGGATCGCTTTCTCTAAAAAAGTCTCCAAAAAAATGCCAATTCCAAATATTTTCTTTGTTCAACATAAGATTGTCCGCACTGACCATTATCGCATCACGTCCCATTAGTATTCTGTGAGTGGATGCAAATGCATTATCGATCTGTCTTCTCTTACCGCCTGATAGGAACGGCACACCTCCGGCCTTCCTACCACTTATCTTGTAAATATAAGGCCCAAAATCATTGTTATTCTTTGCATTGGCCGCAAGGTAGCTTGTTGCTTGATAAGGGACTTTCATTTTGCTTATATATTCTGAACTAGCACCAATGACGATTTCAGGTAGTATTTTTCCAAGACTTTCTAATCCGAAATCTCTGGATGGAGAGATTACTTCAATTCCTCTTTTTTTAAAATGATCAATTTGGTCAAGCCCAATCTTATTTCCTTCGAAGAGAAATTCGAGATGAGCAACATATTTTTTAAAGATATTTTGACAAACCATTCAAAGAAATAGAAGCCTTGCAAAGACATAAAAACCAAGCTGGTTTATTCGAAGAATAAACTCGAGTAACTTTGAATTATTTAATTTACTATATCTTAGTATCGAACCTTATAAAATTATATAAAACAAGAAAAAATATAGGAATCTACTGCGTTCCAATTACGTTAACCGCATTGCCGCTTCCTTGAACCTGTGATCCTACATTCTGACATTTGATGTTAGATGCAGCGAAACCATTTCCACAGCTGTTTGCTTGTGCCAATGACTGTGAGTTACTTCCGCTTCCATGACCATGGCCATGATGATGGTTGTTATGATGACCATGATGGCTGCTGGCAAATACTCCCTGAGCCATGCCTGTAGCAGTAATTAACAACGTCGCCACTGCTATGATAGCAATCAAACCAAATGAATGTTTCATTGGTTCGAATATACATTAAACCTATTTGGACTTTCATTAAGTGAATGAGGTATATTTTTCCTATATTTATTCACTATAACTTTATTCTCAATCCTTAAAATTAAGAAGATAGCTGAGGCGAAATGCTATGGATTAGTCTTGTCCCAAATCTCAATGTCTGTTTTATAATAACGTCATCCAACTAATCGTACTGATGCACATAATTTTGCAATCTCTGTCTCACTGAACAATATTAAGATACTATAGTAAATCATTTGTCATAAATATTACTTACACAAACTTTCTGTGTAATTGGGGATTTAGATTGTGTTCCCTGCAAGGTATAGATATCAACTGAGAATATCCGATAGTCTTTAATTGAGTAGCTTGATGTATATCTTTTATCGTGATAATTCAACACGATGATGTCACTTAGCAGATAAAAATTATGAGTTCAAATGTTTTGTTCTTGCATCTTTCCTCAGAGAAAATTGTTGTATTCGGAGTCCCTTGTGGTACATTTCATTTCCAGTATGTAGCAAGTGATATACTTCACCAAGCATAGTACATCGGTGTCTTACAAAGGCGAATAAAACTTATGGGTAAACCATTACATCATTTTTTTTCTTGTGACGAGTCCATACTCTTTTCAGCTTCTTTTAATTCTTCGATAAGGCTTAAACGTCTGTACGCGCCGATTAGTACCCTAATTGTGTTATCCATAGATTCTGCAGTTTTCAATTCGTTACGTATTTTGGCTAGTTCACCATAAGTATCTTTGTAAATCCTTATTGTTATTGATTCAGCTGCCTCGGGATTTGAGTAGTCGCGTTGTATTCGCCAATTTTCTTTCAATTCTGTTAGTCATGTTTCTTAGGTAGTTAAATGTTAAAAAGTTAGCCATTATGTAGTTTACTATAGAAGACCAGCACTTTATTCTGCAATGATCAATTGTTTATTCCTAGAGAATATGTTGCTCGATGCAAACTCGGAGATTCTCTGTCTTTCATATTTCAAACTGTTAATGCGCGATATTCAAAGTCGCATTTCTACATTGTTAATCTTACTGTGCAATTCCACTACCATTTCTTCCAAGCGACATATTGTTCCTTTTGACCAGAAATAAATGCGCTATTGATGGATTGGGTATTGAAAGCATGTAAGGGAATATCGTGAGTATGATCTAGACTGTTAATTATAATATTAAAAATAAAATCTCGGCACTTATGGATATACAAATAATGATTTATGAGTATTCTTAGGACTGCAGGTTAACTCGCAAAATTGTGTGGAATGTTAATGATCAAATTGATCAAATTTTTGAATATAAAATTATAATTAGCATATTTAGGCAAGTCGATTATCATAGGTATGGAGGGAGACTAAGTGCGAATTAAAGAATACTTTTACAATATCAATATACTGATATTCAGTTGGATTATCACTATATAACGATGTACTCCAATGAGATACTTTTACATTATTATGGACTTACAGAAGGTTAAGTTCCTAGAAAAATATTAGAAAACTGACCCCCTACACTGCTACAACAGAGTGAGGCAAGGAAGGCAACCGGAGGGAGTACTACAGTAACCGGCGACAAGAATCGCGTTACAAAATATGACTCAGTCTATTAACTTTCCACAGGCTTAATCTTGGTCTCTAACACATAATAAAAAGATAATGACACATAACACTGTCCGTTCGTTTCAACCAAAATCATCACATACGTCCATTGGTTGAATCCAGCAAACATTTAATATCTGGATCCTAAAGTGGTCGTACGTTTAAGATTTGACGCTATTCCAATTATTTGCTATCAATTTTTAAGCATTTTTCCGACTTCCCTGAGGATAGTGGTATTATAACTTTTGAAACTGCACATTGGGATCTTGAGACGCTAATGAAGACGAATTAGAACCTATTGAGGAAACCGATAATCTGATTTAAATTATTAACTGCAGATCAAATCGTCGATAGACTATCTGTATTTATAACATCAAAGATTAATTCTAATTATTTTTACCTCAACATAGTTACGAAGTCTCCCAAAAATGAAGATTAATGGCAGATGTCACACATGTCTGTGCTTTATAGTAATTATGCAAATTCTCATCCAGATATTATGGTTCTAATTCAAGAAAACAATCGTAGATGATCCTCGATATAAGGCTTAAAAGTTATCGTTCACAATTACCCTAAATCGAAAAAATCTGAGATATCACTCTTCTTTGATAACTGAAGACTCGATTTCAACTCTATTTTACGTAATGTTAGTAACCGAAGATGAGGTAAATGTCTATTTATATATAACTTAATGTAGATAAATATGCCATCTGAGATACGATCCATTATTCTATAAGAATTTGGACATCTATTTATCGTTTAAAAATTAAGTACAGAGATTAGAATATTTCCGAAGATTACTTAACACGGTTAACAGTGAATCTCTATCAAGAAAAGTTATCGATTGTAATGAAAGATAAAGGAGACCTGCCCTGCTGCTAGGCTATGTAAGTATTTATCTTTGCAAGTATCTGAGATTTTGGTGCTGCGCCTACGAACCCGTCAACCATCTTCCCGTTTTTGAAGATTGCAATTGTGGGAATGCTTTGAATACCAAAATTGCTTGAAACCATTGGATTCTCATCCACGTTCAATTTACCAAAGGTAACCTTTCCAGATAATTCAGCAGCTAGTTGCTCAATTACTGGTCCTACAGCCCGACAAGGCCCACACCAAGGTGCCCAAAAATCAACTACAATTAAGTTATTCTGGATAATAGTACTTTCGAAATTATGATCATCTAATGTTACAGGTTTAGCATCAGTTATTAGTCGGTTATTGGCAGAAATACTGCTATTGCCTTGTCGGGCTAAATCTTTCATCTTTTTTTCCATAATCTCATTCAATTCGTTATCCCAATTTTGCATTACATTTACGTTATCGCCTTTGCCATTATTAAGGATTGTGGCTTTTGCGCGATTCGTACAAAACCTTAATAACATAGACAATGATAAAAAACATAGGGAATCATGGTTTCCGACAGAGCTTTATATTCTTCTGTAAAACTTCTAACTAAAGCAGATTGTTCATGTAATGACGTATTCTCGTGTCTATACTGTCTGTCGCCGCCCGAAATAGATCTTCTCGTTCTCCTTTTAAGATCCAATAAAGGGATGACTTTGGAGAATCTTGCAGACAGAGTAAAAAGAAATAAAGGTACAGTGTTCAGAGCCTTGCAAAAGCTAGTTAGTCTAAATCTGTGCAATAAGTCAGCCAAGACCAGAGAAGCTGGTGGGTATTATCATGTTTATGAGGCAGTTGATATTGACACCATAGAGAACAGTACCAAACAGAGGATCGATGAGGTGCAGTTGGGACTGACAAGAATTAGAAGAAAAATTCGGCATGACATAATAAAAATGAAGATGAGTAAATAGATTTACGGTTTAAAAGTAATAACATCATCAAGGATTAATAGAGCTATTTTAGCGATAGTTTCATTTATAAGAGATAATGGAGAACTACTACTAGTTTGAAGTATTGTAATTTTGCCCGTAACTTGTTATAAAGTAACACGATTAGAAGGGCCTAAATTAGTTTAGTCTAATTATACAATATTCCTCTATCGCGACAAATACAGGCTCCGAACCCTGGAATCCCTCCGATGTCAATTCAAGAAAAGTATAGCATATTTAGGAAACTTTGTTCAATTGCAGTCACAAAAATTGCAATATGGTATCAAAAGGCTAATTCTAATCTGAATGCAAATAATCACGATTTAAGAGTACGAATTGCCCAGCAATTCCGCTATCATGTAACTATGGTAAAGTTTAATTTGATTAAAATCACAATTCGATCCAGTATTATATTCTGCGGGGATTTGTTCAGGATAAAATGTAATTATAGTCAAGAAGACGAACCATTAGTAAATCTTTTGAGCCGGAACCGCCTAATCATATCTAGTGTCAAATTCAATTGATGAAAACTCTATGAGTGAAATACTTCGAGAGTTGGACAAGGAGACAACAAGAATTGTTATATCCAAACAAATCCGAGGCAAATATAAGAAGATTTCCACAGTGATAATAGGAATCGCGAGCAAACTAAAGGACTCTGAAATCACAAAGATAACTAGCGAATTAAAATCAAAAATTGGTACTGGAGGAACTTATAAGGATGGTCAAATAATACTTCAAGGCGACCATCGCGACGTTGTTAAACAATTGTTAGTTAAAAGGGGCTTTAACGAGGACTCTATTGAAGTCCTATAAACTAAAAGTTTATTGTTATGAATAACTGAAAAGTGAACCAAATTCAGAAAATGTTGACTGAATTTATAAAACAGCATATATTCAGAAACAGAGTAGTAACTATAATTTAATTTAATTTTGAACTTGGTCATCGAAACTCATCCAGTTGCGGTACACTTTCAAGGCGACGATTTCGAATCCTCATCCCTTGGGGGACAAAATTTTTGATAATAGCTTCAGAAGTTATAAGGAATAAGATATCAAATATTTGTAGTTGAATTCAGCGTTGTTAATAGGAAGGTCCTGGATAGTTTTCGTATACGCAATCGCGATTTCCGTTGAATCTATCCTAATTGAATTTCTAACAACAGCTATCCAAATTTCGCCGCTAGTCCTATCTGCTACGAGCATAACAACTGCTGGGACTATGTTACTACTTACTGCAATTTTTGTGTTTAAGAAGAAAGCAATAAGAAGATTGTTCACTGATGCAACTAAGTTGCTGATTTTTGCATCATTGGCTCTTGCAATAGGTATATTTACATGGTATGACTCCATAAATAGAATAGGCGCTTCGAAGGAGCTGCTTGTGGCGGGCCCACTCGAAATAGTTATAATTGTTTTGTTGGCAAAATTATTTCTAAAGGAAAGGCTTCATAAGACCCATGTCTTTGGAATAAGTTTAGCCTTAGTAGGTTTTGCATTAGCTCTGTTAAGTGGCACAAATTTGAATCAATATGGGAATAGCTTAAGTTCTACGGCTAGCTCCACGTCACATGAATTGGTGCACATTGGTTTTGGAGAATTAGAAGCGATTATTTCGGCATTTGGATTTGCAACTGGTGTACTCTTTCTTAGTAAGCTTGTCAAGACGCAATCCTCGCTTGAGGCAGCCGGCTCTACAATGTTCACAGCGGGAGCATTTCTCTTTGCTATTTTACTGATTGAATCTGTAATTTCTGGCATGAACGCCGGTACGATGCCTCTAACGATACCAAGTGCGTCACACAAAACTCTTTCAACTACGAGTATCATCATATTAGCTTTATTTTCGTTGATTCCATTCATTGGTTCGCTATCTTATACTACTGGTTTGAGTAGAATAGGTGCATCATTAACTGCAACAATTGGATCGTCCAGTATTTTAATTACTGTATTTATTGAGTTGATCGTTAAAGAATTCGGAATAAGGACCCATCTGCCTGAGAATATAATTCTAGCAATATTGGGTGGAGTAGTAGGTTTTCTTGGCATATATATAATTCATCTCCCTAGATATTCCGTCCCTATCACAAAAGGAAATTGATATTGGAGAGACTATTATCGTAACGCAATAGCTACGAATCCGTACATCATTGAATCGAATGAATAATGGCATAAGAACCAGAAAATAATACATTTAGTATTTAGAGTTCAATTTTCACTGAATAGTAACCATTTTTATATACTACGCGATATAGAATCTGCGACGTGAGCGGAATTGAAGTTATTCATGTCATCGCCACCGAGTCCAGTGATTTGTACGTCGGGTTAATTTTATGAACGAATAATTCATCTATAAGTATCATTAGCATTTAACAATTCCTGATAACCATTATCATATGTATTACCTAAGCTAAGGAATGACGGGGGCTGAATGGCTTTATAAGACGTCTAATGGGACGACTGATGATTGGTTAGATCATATTTGAGATGGCAAACAAGGAATAGTCAGTATCAAAAATTATCGCCAAAATTGTGTGTACTCTCGTCAACTTGCTCTTGCGGTGTACTTTTCGCATGTGAATGTTCCCACTTGTGTGTGCGATGATCTGCTCTAATCTCATGCTCTTGCTGGACATGATGCAATCTATCCTTCTCGTGTACAAATTCCATTCCGCAGTTATGACATTTTACGATGGGGTGATGATGGACGCTTCTGGCATGTTCTACAAGCTCATGATTATCCCCAAACTCCTGGCCACATTGATCACAGATATGTTTTTCGTGATGAAACAGGTGCATCAATAAAACATTATTTAAGCCCTATTATTAAAATCATCCGTAGCTTAACATTTACCCGACAAGTCTGCTGTCAGGTAAATTAAGTAATAAGCCTTTCGTAGATACCTGATACAATCATGTTATAATAGGAATCGATGAATGATACCAGGTGCGGATCAGTTCATTGATGAGTATTATCCCATAACAGTAATACTAGATATGTTAGCTCATTAATCTATATGTGGATCTAAGACAAGCTTTCAGTAAAACTGTAACACTGTTGATACTAGGAATCTAATCTAGGCACGTAAATTATAACCGAATAAAAATCTCAATTTCAGGGTACGTGTTCCCATTGAAAGTATACCGTTCCTCCCTTACATGATGAGCAAATCGAAGATCCACTATTTTTCATGGAGCTCCAAACTTCGATTTCTCCAAGAATTCTTTCCAATTCTATTTCCGTACCTATCCCCTCGGATGACAACAGATTGATTATCTCTTCTTTTGCATATGCAGTTGAACTATTTTCTCTAAGCAAACGCTCAACCCTGTTTTGAATATCTTTATCATTGTGTCCATCCATGGTCTTTATATTTACCTTGGACAATTATCCAATAATATTCCTTTGCTTTCAAGTAGAACTCGGCACCAATGTTGGTTATGGGTTAGTATGAATATAAGATACTTAAGCGCGATTCAAGCATGTATGCATATCCGAATGCATTCTAATTGACATAATTTTTCCATGGTAGTTCTAGTTTTAGTAATCTTTGCACAGATAATTCTAGCAACTAGTCCCAGTTGGATCAGATTCGTAATACTGTATTCACTGACTTGATTCCGAACAGAACGAGTAGGCCACACATTCACCCAGTAATAAAATAACATTCTTGTCTTCTCCAATAATATTGAAAGCTTACTATTCTAGCAAAGGTCGATCCTCTGCCCAATAAAAATGAGATCGAATGTGGATTGATGAGTTCACATCAGTTAGAAAAGAATCATCAAGAGAAATACTGGATGTCAAGATAATTTAGGCACCCTCATTCTGACGACACCAAACTAGCTTGGATTAAGTAATCACTTTCTATTAAAATCTAAAACAACATACTCCCATCTTTTCAATTCACCATTTATCATTTTTTGGATTTTTTTCAAGAACTGCTGAATAATTTGTACAATTTGAGTAAAATTCATCCATAGCTTGTTTGCTTTCCCATACGGTGATATTCGTTACTAGTTCGGGGCTAGAGGGATCGATAGTTAGCATGAATCCTCTTAAGCCATCAACTTTAATCATATTCGAGTTCCAAAACCGTGAGACAATCTTCAGAACCTCATCACTTTTATCAACTCTGAAACGAGGAGTTATTTTCTTAGCATAGCAAATTATGTCGTTCACGCTCATTCGAATTATTATTTTATACTAACAAGTTGTTCTATGTGTACAGATACCAGTAAGTGGGTTCCATTTGTAATGAATTCACACATGCTCGTCTGAGATTTCCACCTTAATTAATATACTCTTCTGGATAATTAACCATGCATCCAAATAAAAAAATTTCTAAAGAGCAAAGACAGAATTAAAGTTGGGAATATTCACTGACCTGACATAGCAGTATGACTTTCAGATACTGTCATTAAGAACAAATACGCCTATGGGCTTTTAACAATGAAATTTGACTACATTACGTGTTTACAAATCATCTATTATAGACAAAATACTAACTAGGATATTTGGAGGGCTTGCCAGTATTGAATATCGATTTTAAATCAATTAACTAGTCGATGCGATGCGTTATGCAATTTGTATTGATATCAAAGAGCAAAAAGATATCTAAAATATGTTATCTAAAGGTACAACCTGTTTCTATATTTTTTTAACATCGCGACATAATGCATCGATCATTTGTTCTCCCTTTAATTTCCTTATGAGATGATAATGATTTTTACATACAAAGAACTGGGTATTTGCTCCGTTGTTTGTACCAAGATGCAGACAGATATCAGCATCCCTGGAACATATGTTACAATAATTTAAAATTTTGTTTCCAAGCATTTCTAACACTCGAGTGACATGCACTCCTCAAAAGAAGATATCATGAATATCGAACGTCTCACTACTTGCGCATATGAGCTGTGCCTATTTTAACTTTTCACAATCTGATTAGATTTTCTAATTTATTTCTAAATTTATCTCGAATATCAAAGGTACGAATGGACTAAGCTGAGATGTATCTTATTTAATGATAACTAATGTACTTAAAATATTTCTGTAAGAATAAATCCATTATAAGTATATATTTGTAATCGTTAAACGTTACGTCGTTCCTACTCAATACTTACTGCCTGCTTATCAAAGAAAAAGCATACTCATCTAGTTCGTAGCCTATCATACGGTATCCTAACGGACGCCTAGCCCCAAAATAAATATTGTGATAATCGACAGTTTACTTTGAATTTATTTTAAAATAGTAAGCTAGCGGATTTCATAACCGATTCATAAGGTAGTCAACAAGTGCAATTCGTCATTTCAATTAATATGAATCTATGTGTAATTCATTCAAAATCCTCTGATTAGTATCTATGTAAGTATTTTATATTCAACTGTGATGAAAGACAGACATATTTATTTAATTCCTTAGAATTATATCTGATATGTTCGAAATCAAGGTGGGGGAAACCATAGTTAGCCTGGGGCTGGTCGTTGTTGACATGCAAAACGGCTTCGTAGCCAAGGATGGCTCGTACGATAAGCTCGGAATGAATACTCCACCTTATCGAGAGATTGTACCAAGGGTAAGACAACTTATTGACTTGTGCAAATCATTTGGTATACCAGTCTTTTTCACAGAAGCTGTGAGGGAGGCAAGTGGGATAGATCTCTTAACCAAAATTCATACACTGTTACCAAAGTCTAGAGAAGAAAGACTAAGGATACCGATATGTGTACGAGGAACATGGGATGCACAAACTATCGATGATCTAAAACCCTCTAATGACGATCATATTATTGTAAAAAGAAGGGATTCTGCATTCCAAGACACAGAATTAAGAGTGTGGCTGCAAAGTATTGGAGTAAATACGTTAGTGTTTTGTGGTGTGGATACATCAATATGTGTTGAGACTTCGATAAGAGACGCTTTTAACTTAGGCTATGACATAATTCTCATTTCGGATGCTACAGCATCTGGAACAAAAAGTCATTATGAAACTACCCTGGCAAGGGTAAGGGACTACTATGGATTGCAAATGAGCTATGATAGATTTACAGTTATGATGAATAGTTTGGACAAGCTAAGAAAAGAACAGACCAACCTGATGGATCACAAACTGCAAATAGATAAATTCATTGAAGAGTTCGGGTTGTTAGATTTTCGAGACTTTAATCATGCCCCAGTGCAAACTCTTCAATGAATGAAGACTCATCGCGTTATATGCCAACGTGATCTAACTCAATACTTAAGCTCATCATTAGAAAGTTCTATGTTAGATAAATTATTGAATTGATTCTATTTTAGTTGTAGCACACCTAACCATAGGTTGGATTGTTACTAAATTCAGCAAATCCGTTTCTAGGTTCATCATTGATACTTTGTGCTATCACTGGCATTTTCCAGTTCTGAAGTGAACAATTCGTCCAGATTTGTACTGAATCCAAATAGTTGGCGTTTTTGGTACTAGTACTCGTTAACTTTATCTTCTGATTGAAAATGGGGGATAGAAGTCACAACAATAGACTTTTAGTGTCTTAGTCTCAACACTTAGATCGATTCATGGACTCAAGATTTATGATAGATGGTTACGCGACGGCGTCGGGCACAAATGCATATACTCGTAATGCAGTGAAGGCCGGTATACCCCAGGAACACTTTCGAATTTTTGATAATTTATATTTCTCAAGCATCGGTATGGGGACATATTTAGGCCAGACAACAGACAAGGATGATAGAAATATGGAAGAGGCAGTTTATGCATCGATTAAATCCGGAGCAATGAATGTTGTCGACACTGCCATCAACTATAGAGCTATGAAATCTGAAAAATCAATAGGTCGTGCGTTATCGAGGCTGATAAATGACGGAGTGGTAAGCAGAGATCAGATATTCATCTCAACAAAGAATGGATATGTAACTAATGATGCTGACTATCCAGGTGTTGAATTGATGGAATACATGAATCGCATGTACATCTCAAATGGGATTATAGAATCGAATGATATTAGCTCTGGCTACAATGTCATTCATCCATCATATATTGCGCGGTGCATAGACAAATCACTCTGTAATATGCGTATTAATACTATCGACCTAGCATACATCCATAATGCATATGAGAGCTGGTTGAATGATGTTCCTAAAGACAAATTTATGCGAATGCTACTTGAGGTGTTTCGTGTATATGAAAAATATCGAGCTTATAATAAAATTAGGTATTATGGTATGGCGACTTGGACTTGTTTCAGGGTTCCTTCTGAAAGTAGAGAATACCTCTCGTTAGAACAAGTCCTGGAAACAGCAGAAAAGGCTTACGGTAATAAAGATCATGGATTTCGGTTTATTCAATTACCTTATAACATAGTCTATAATGAGGCGTTGTTGTTGAGAAACCAAACTGTTGGATCTGAAGATGAACTGAATATCTTCGAAGCAGCGCGAAAGTTAAATGTCGGAGTCTTTACTAGTATACCACTATTCCAAACTCGACTACTCAATGCCGAGATTCCTCACTATGGTACTGGTCTGAAGACCAAAGTTGAAGAAGTAGTTCAGTTTGTGAGATCTACTCCAAATATCATAGCACCACTTATTGGTCAGAAAAGTCCTGAACATGTAAATGAAAATATCAATATGGCAAAGATACCCCCTATGAGGGATCCAGAATTTTCAACGGCCACTAAAATCCTTTTTGGAAATTCATAAGGAAAAATGTTCCGCAGGTCATCGGGAAAAACCTTTCGAAATAGCATTTATGTTATGAAAATTGTTAAATGTGGGAATTGTATAACTATATCGATTGATAAACTGGAATCTGTTCGTTATAATATATTATTGAGAAGTTGAAGTATCAACCCAATAAATCGTAACTTTATTAAGTGTTAAGTATGGCTCGCCATGCGACATTTATCAGGTTATTGTACTTTTTCAAACATCGATCCGTCGAGGTACAGAATAGCACCTGTGAGGAGAATATCATGCTTCCTGAATTAATTCGACATCGTAAGCTCCCCGACTATACCATTAAAATTAATTTCCAACTAGAGTAGTTTGTTAATGCTCCAATAATGCTCGATGTAGCATCGAACATTATCTAAAATTTACTATTCATTAGATCTACTTGTCAACTTTACTAGTGTTATCCTTCAAATTTTTTGAGTAAACATCAAGATAGAAAAAATTGCATTCGATATATACAGGAGGATTTATCTCCATTCATTAAATTAATACATCCCTTTTCCAATGCTTGAACATTTCTGCTAAAAAGTCCTACCTATCTTTATCCGAGTCCCTAGTTTGGTATTGCTAAAACATTTAAGAATAATAACAGAGGTTATTTCTGGTTTAAGATATATTATCCGAGCGCAAACTGACTCGTGTGATACAACGAGGACTTTGACTAATTGTAATACTATAAGCTATGCAAATAGGCTAATCCTGCAAGCTCTGGCAATGCACAATTATGTTTGACCTCGTGACTGTCATATTCCTAGGTTAGCTCTTTAGGTATGGCTTCGATTATGCTCAAAAAACTCACTTTGCCTGGCGGTCTAAATATATTTAGGATTTTAAATCCGCACGAATCAAGCAATTCTGCAAATTCTGCTTCAGTCCTCAGTTTGCCGCCTCTTGTTAGTACTAACATCAACACATCTGTGAATTTTCCTAGAAACGGTCCATTTCCCTCTGGCATTATCGTTTCGATAATAAGCAACTTAGGATTTCTTCTTGACTTAGGACTAGAACTGGGAATGTGTCGCGTATCGCCCCTTGTCATCGATTGCAAGCAGTTTCTTAGCAGTACAGCTGCCGATTCATCATCCCAATTCAATAGCACATTTTTTATCATATAGCAGTCCGCACCATAAGGTATGGCATTAAAAAAATTGCCTCCCAAAAGCTTGCACCGTGAAATTAATGAATGGTTAGCTTTTATATTGTGTTGTTTCTGATTATCTGCCCAATAAGTCATTTTAGCACGTCGAATCACGTGAGGGAGATCAAACAAGATACCAAACTGTTCTGGATGTTTCTTTAGAATACTAGCAAGGAACAATCCTTGTCCCCCACCTATATCTAAGATCGTTTCGAATTGTGAAAATTTGTACGAGCGAAAAATTAATGACACAAATGATACGTTAAGTGTGTTCATAGCATTATCGAAAATTTTAGCATCAATCATGTTCTTCTTTTGTTGCAAGTAGTCAAACATTTCCAAACCATTAGCATATTTGAAGGAATTCTTACCCGTTGCTATTGCTTGAGAAAGATTGATTGTTGCCTTATTAAATGAGTCTAGTCCGAACAACAAAGCAAAATCTCTAATAGAATTCTTCGTATCTGAGCAGAGCAATGAAGCCATTGGGGTTAACTCAAAGCATTTCGATTCGTTATTTCTACTCCAGCTCTTCTCTTCCTTGAAGCTATTGATTTCACTAAATATTCCGACACTAGCGAGCATTCGCAATAGCCTGTATAAGGCATCAGGGTTTACGTTCGTGACTTCAGCTAACTCTTTTATCGTCTTCACATTTTCTTTCAGATAATCAGCAATTCTAAGTCTTGCCACTATGGCAATTGCCAGGCTTATAAGTTGACCTTTAGCAAGTGTATCAAAAAACCAGGATACCGATTTCTGATACTGTAATTCGCTTCCATACTGATGTTCAATAAGTTTTTTCCTCTGGTTATTTCTTGTCATAAATAGTCAAGTGTGTTTAAGAAAATACTTTACCTTGATATGTATTGTCCAAGATCTAATATGCTATGAAAAAGAAATGTTTCCACGAGTCATTTAATTGGTTTTTGAGCTGAATTATATCTACCACATAAGCGTGGGACTGAGATATGCATGAAATATCTTGATGAATATGTGAGATCAATCAAGGTCAAACCTTCGGGAGGGTCATATGATTGTCGAGAAGTTATTATGTTTGAATAACTATAAAAGTAGTATTTAATTAGTCGTAGATGAAGTTCTATATTTGTCAAGTTATCTTCTAATATTTTGCCAAGATAGTTATATCAACAAAGTATTATGCCGATATTCTCTCTGAATCATACCTTCATCTAACGAGTTTTCGCCTACATCTTTGCTTAACAACTAGCCATCAAAATAGAATGATTTCTTAATCAACTCTGAATGCGGAGGGTGTTGAATTAGTTATATTGATGACTTTAGAACTTAACTAAGGAGAAGCAATAACAACTTTCATCAAAGACGATCTGGTTCGATTTGCTTACGAAGTTGACTACTCGATATTTGCCTATTATACTTCCCGTCGACATCAGGCACAAGATAGTTGCAAATTAGGTAGCGAATAGCGTTCCTTTTGATCTAATCGTCCGAACAAGTAGTTTAAGAGTACCTTCTGCGTAAGGAACTTTACTAACTTTTCGAATCAGTCTTTTTCTCAATAATTTGCGCACTAGCTCTTCGCTACCAACATAGCCAATGACGCTTACTGGATCGCCAATAAAAAATGATGATCTACTAATATCTCGATCTATCGTGGATTTCGTGGTAACATTTGTATCATTTGAATCAATCTTATTGAGTAGATTTGATATGTCCTTTTTTTTCCACTTGGATTTGTGAGTTTCATAATCATTTCCAAAAGCATTTTTTTGTTCACTCGGTTTTTTTGGTGTAGAAATTAATATACCTAAATTTCTTTGTAATAATTTCTGAAGTAGTAGCTCTCCATCGGCTTTATTGAAGTGTTCCAGAACGTCTATCAGCAGTACTAGGTCGTACCTAAAGTCCAGGTTGTCAACCAGATCTCGAACATCATCGACATAAATGTTATCGTATGCGTATTTATGCAGTTCAGTAATATAGGGCCCAAATGCCTCAACCCCATCGATTCTTCTTTTGAAATTTGAATATTGTTGCCTTCCGTCCCATAATTCCAGGTATTCTCTGCACAAGATACCATACTTTCCAAATCCAACACCTACATCCAAAACAGATTGTGGATCCAAAATCGTAATCAAATCCATGATCTTTGAAATATGATAATGCTGACTAGATGGCAATTCTCTAAAGCTAATCGGCCTATATATTATATAAATTCTATCACTATTCGTTTTACCTCCATAAAATTCTATTAATTCCGTGCAAGAGTCCTAGATTCTAATACAGCCATAATTTTAGACGATGCAATGACGACCTTAATTACTGACCATTTATAGATTACCTACTAAAGCCATACTCACGGAATAGTCTCCTTTGGCACAACAAGGCCGAACTGTAGACAGCGATTATCTGCTGAATCAGATCAGGGCTGAATCAGATGAGGGCAAAACATTTAGAGTATTAGGAATCGATCGACAAATCACAGAGGCTGGACATGTGACGGAGTTTTGGGCCTGCAATCCTTCCAGATTTGTAAATTAAAGATATAAATAACATCTTCTAAAGCTCAATAGCCATTAAGCAAACTAGTCACAAGTGACA
>Ga0126370_10000052_pt1 | contig 33303 bp, 27 predicted proteins | sample PanSoiMetaPlot_3_FD_92586 | JGI IMG/M metagenome (GOLD analysis project Ga0126370, IMG submission 92586) | Tropical forest soil microbial communities from Panama - MetaG Plot_3 | ecosystem: Environmental > Terrestrial > Soil > Tropical forest > Bulk soil | place: Panama | collected 2016-02-17 | reverse complement strand
TTCCGGCAAGGCATCGTGCAGCAGTTCAATTTGAATGTCGAGCGGCAGTTACCCGGAAATGTTGTGATGACTGCCGGCTATGCGGGTACTCGCAGTACGCATCTTCTCGTCGGACAGGCCAACGAGAATTTAACGTCGCCGAGTGCTTGCGATCCAACCAGCCTGACCTACGATCCGAGCTACACGGTAGGTTGCGGATTCCCGTCCTATCCGTATGCGGCCGCGTTCCAAGCGGTTAACAGCAATAACAGCGTGGGAACCGCACGGTATGATTCTCTGCAGATCAAAGCCGAAACCAAGAGCACACGTCACGGACTCTATGCGTTGCTGGGTTACACCTGGTCTCGAACGTTCGACTCTGGTATGCCGGACGGGTTGGGCACGAACCCAGGCGCCATTTACTATCCGCTCCCCGGGAGCGCAAAGCTCGATTGGGGCTTGTCGCAGCTCAATCTGAACGACAACTTTACCGCAAGCATCTTGTACGACCTGCCGTTTGGAAAAGGCAAGCGCTTCGGCAGCAATTGGACCGGCGCGACGAATGCAATCTTGGGTAACTGGCAATTGGATCTCATCGAACATGCCAGTTCCGGCTTCCCACTCTTTGTGGTGGATAGCGGTGACGGATCCGGCGTCTTCTTCTCGTACAACGGAAATACGTTCCAGCGTCCAAATCAGGTGGGCGATCCAAACAAAGCTGGGCCGGTCGCGGGTAATCCTGGTTGCACCGCTCCGTCGGCAGTACATACGATTCAGAACTGGTTCAATCCCTGCGCGTTTGAGCAGGCGCCGGCGGGAGAACTCGGCACGGCAGCCCGCGCTCCGCTCTACGGGCCGCGTTTTGTGAACACCGACTTCTCGATCATCAAGGACTTCCCGCTTTCGTTCCGGGAAGGCATGAACCTCCAATTCCGGGCGGAATTCTTCAACCTCTTCAACCATCCGCAGTTCTATATGGGAGGCACGGGGGGGAGTGGAGAGCAGGACGTTAACGCTCCGTCTACGTTTGGGGTCATCAACAATACTGTGAACAACGCGCGCTTGATTCAATTTGCTTTGAAGCTCAGGTTCTAGGTAGCTTGAGAAAACGAGTCGGCAAATTTTCGGGCAGATCGGTTCGATCCGGTCTGCCCGATGTTTCATTTCAGCGATAACAACAAGACGGAGGCCCGATGCTCGTCTCCAGACTCACTCGACTTGTCGTTTGGATTGTCCTCGTATCCGCGGCCTCCGCTCAACCGCGGCGCAAGGTCATCATCAACGAAGACTGCTCCGGGCCAGGCGGCAGCAACATGCAGACTGTGCTTACGTTGATTCAGTCTCCGCAGGTCGAAGTTCTTGGCATCACCGTGGTCAGCGGAGATCAGTGGCGCGACGAGGAGGTCGCGCACACGCTACGCCTGCTCGAAATCATCGGCCGTACCGATATCCCGGTAGTTCCGGGGGCCGAACTTCCGCTGGTTCGCACTCGTGAGGAGGCTCGCGGCTGGCAAGAGCGCTATGGAAAGGTCGAATATGCCGGGGCTTGGGACGATCGCTGGTGGCACGAACCGTCCGTGGTTCCGCCGATGCCGGAAGGGCAGCCCTCAACGAAAGCCGCCGATGAAGATGCTACGCATTTTCTGATTCGTATGGTGCACAAGTATCCGCACGAAGTGACCATCTACGAAGGCGGACCAATGACCAACCTCGCGCTCGCCATTTCTATTGATCCGCAGGTTGCCGAGCTGGCGCAGGCATTGGTCTTCATGGGAGGAAGTATCAGTCCCAGAAGCGACAATCCGGAGTTCTTGAACAACCCGCGCCACGAGTTCAATTTTTGGTTCGACCCTGAGGCTGCTGCCATCGTTCTGCGTGCCCCCTGGAAGAAGATCGTTTGTACGCCGACTGACATATCTGTGAAGACACAGATGACCGCCGCACTCGTCAAGGAAATCGAAAGCGCCGGAACTCCCGTGGCCCGCTACGTCGCGAAATTCGCGATGCTGACCCCCGGGGCCGACATCATGTGGGACGAACTGGCCGCGGCAGCGTGGATCGACCCAAGCATCATCACAAAAAGCGAAACTCGCTTCATGACGGTTGATCTCGACCACGGTGCTACCTACGGAAACACCCTGACTTGGGCTGCGAACACGGAGCCAAAGCTCGGGGCGCGTAAGATCGAGATCCAACTTGACCTCGGCCGCGACAAGTTCTATCGCATGTTCGTTGGCTTGATGACCGCACCTACGCCATCTCGCTGATTCCAGGCCCGGAGGTGGCAGCAAAAGGGCGAACAGCATACAATAAACGTTTGCGGCTGTTCGCATTCTATGTCCCCCATTCCAGACGATCTCACTACAGTCAAAGATGACATGATCGCCTTCATCGAAGGCCACGGCATGCGCCGCTTTTATGGCTATGTCGACTACGAAGAGGTGCAGTGTGTCATGTGGGAAATGGGCGATAATCCCGACGGCTGGAAAGACTTCGTCGAGCTGGCTAAGGCCGCCGGAGCCGCGTTTCTTACCATGCACTCGTGGACTCTCGCGCGCACTGAACTCGACGAGATGGTAGAACGTCTAACGAACTCCGAATTCACCGACGGCGATGACGTGGAAGACGCCCGCTGGCTCCGCGCCCACGTGGGCAAGATCGGATACCTGCAGCTCGGCTGGGCCTACCAGGGATCGATGTTCCTGTGTGAAGTCAGCACCGACTGGTACGAGCGCTACCAGCACCTGCTCGAAGTCTCCGACGAATTTGGCGGTCTCACCCTAGACGAGCCTGATCAGGACGAAGAGAACTAGGTCGTGTAGGGACGGACGCATTCGTCCGTCCCCGACTTTCCAACAACCCTGCACAATAAGCGTTAAGGTAAACTGCCGCTTCAGGCATGCAGTGGATTCAAAAACCGTCTGACCAGGCCGCGGTCGATGCGCTAGTCGCCTGTCTGCGAAACGATGCCGCATTTCGCGGCTCGGCCAGCGCCCGTAATGCGCATATTCTTGCTCCGCTGCTCGCGCGCCGCGGGATTCGCGATGCTGAATCTGCTCAGCGATTCTTAGCGCCATCTCTTTCTCACCTTCACTCGCCCGAGCAGTTAACCGGACTGCGCGCAGCGGTGGACCGCCTCGACGCCGCCATCGAGCGCAAGGAGCCCATGCTGATTTACGGCGACTACGACGTCGACGGCACCATGGCCGTCATCATCCTCAAGACGGCGATCGAACTTTGTGGAGGCACCGCGGACTTTCACGTCCCGCACCGCATTCGTGAAGGCTATGACATGCGCGATGATGTCATCGAGCGTGCCGCCGCTGCCGGCATTCGCCTGATCATCAGCGTCGATATGGGCATCCGCGCTTTCGGACCAGCTGCCACAGCCCAGCGCCTGGGTGTAGATCTCATCGTCACCGATCATCACCTGCCTGGCCAGGATGGCGTTCCCAACGCCTTGGCCGTGATCAATCCCAACCAGCATGGCTGCGACTATCCGTATAAACAGCTGTGCGGTGCGGGAGTGGCATTCAAGTTGGCGCAGGGACTGATGCAGCGCCGTCTCGAAACAAAAGATCAGAACAAGCTCTTGCTTTCGTTCATGAAGGTGGTCGCGATTGCCACTATCGCTGACGCCGTGCCGCTAACCGGGGAGAACCGGGTCTTTGCATCACTCGGTTTGGATGGGCTGCGTCGAGCGGTCAATCCCGGACTGAAAGCTCTGCTCGAGACGGCACAAATCTCGCCAAACCGGCCGCCAACGTCCGGGGAAGTCGGCTTCCGCATCGCTCCCCGCATCAACGCTGCTGGCCGCATGGACATTGCTCGCGACGTGATCGAGCTTTTTAGCGTGAAGGATCCAGCCCGGGCGCGGGAACTGGCCGCCAAGCTCGATCAACTCAACACTGACCGCCAGGAAGAGGAACGGAGAATTCTGCGCAGCGTGGAAGAGCGCTTCGCCGCTGAGTCCGCGTTGTGTGACGCCTACTGCATCGTCGTCGACGGTGACGGATGGCATCGCGGCGTCATCGGCATCACCGCAACTCGCATCGTTGAACGCTACAACCGCCCGACCGTGGTCATCTCGCGCGAGGGAGACGAATCTTTTGGCTCCGGCCGCTCAATCCGTGCCTTTCATCTTCTTGAGGCAATCGAATCCTGCGGCAATCTGTTTTCTCGTTACGGAGGCCACTCTCACGCCTGCGGCTTCGCCATGCCGACCGCGAATGTGCCCGAGCTGCGTGCCCGGCTTGACCAGTTTGCCCGCACTCGGCTCAAGCTGTCAGATTTTGATCCAGTCCTAGAGGTGGACGGTGAACTCAGTTTGACCGAGGTGACGCCGGAGCTGTTTCAGACCCTGGAACTGCTCGAGCCATATGGGATGGCCAACCCCGAGCCGGTATTCGCTGCGCAGGGAGTACAACTCGTCGCACCGCCGAGGATACTGAAGGAAAAGCATGTGAAGCTGAAACTCAGGGCGGGAGAGCGCGCGGTGGCAGTTCCCGAACTTTCAGCAGCAGCAATCCTCGCGACACCGCGTTGCCATCCCGATAGCGCGGCAATCCGGCGTAGTGATCGCGCGGCAGCATTAGTCGAGGCGCAGGCCCCTTCCAGAAAAGCTGATTTCCGCTCCAAGATCACTTTCGATGCACTCGGCTGGCACATGGCCGAGCGTCTTCAGCAATCACCGCTCCTGGCAGGAGATTCTGTCGACATCGCCTTCTGCATCGGACACAACGACCATCCGGAATATGGCGGCTTGGAGCTATCGTTGCGCGACTTGCGGATTCCATCTACCACAAATGGTAATGCCCATCCCGCCGCGCCATCTGCACGGTAACTCCAAACAACTCCGTTAGTCTTTCCACGTGCAGGATTTCCTCCTTGGGCCCGTCTGCAACGACCTGCCCACTCCGCATCAGCACCACGCGCTGGATTTCGGGGACAATGTCAGCCAGTTCATGCGTCACCAGAATGATGGCCGTTCCCGCCTGCGCCAACTCGCTCATGGTATGTCGTACTTTCTGCTGCGCGCCGAGATCGAGCGAATTGCATGGCTCGTCGAACAGCAAGGCTCGGGGTCGGTGAACCAGCGCTCGTGCGATCAACACACGCCGTGCTTCGCCCGACGACATTTCGCTGACAGGCCGCTCGGCTAGATGCGAAATCTTCAACTCGGCAAGCGCCGCATCGGCCTTCTCGCGATGTGCCGGGTCGACGACATGGTTGGGATAGATCGCCGTGCTGCTGAAGAATCCAGACAAAACGACGTCCCGCCCGCAAGCATCCCCGGTGCACCACGCCATCAAATCATTCGAGACAATACCCAGCTGCGATCGCAGCGAAAACACATCCCAGGAATCGCCTCCCATGATCGACATCGACGATTCGTCCAGCGCCACTGGATAACACTCCCGCGTAATCGTCTTGATCAGCGTGGACTTCCCGCACCCGTTAGGTCCAAGAATGGCGACATGCTCATCCGCCCCGATTTTCAGGCTGAAGTCGTCGAGCGCGACTTTCTGGCCGCGCATCACACGGATGTTCTGGAACTCAAGCAGCGGAACTCTATTTTTTCGATCCATTCGCCGTCCAAAGTATCAAATACTTAGAACAGAAAACTGCCCGCTGAGCGCTGGTTTACACTGAACCCAGATGCCGCTCCCCGTTTATCGTCTACGCCGCATTTTAGCCGCGACCGCCGTACTTCTGACGGCGCTCGTGGCCGGTATGTATTTCTATGCGCGTTCCCGGACCACAAATGCTCTCAAGACGATTCCCAAGAAGATCGGCTACGACATCAAGCAGACCGCCCACGGCTTCCAGTTCTCCAAGTCAGACGGGAAACGCACGCTGTTCACCGTGGAGGCGAGCGATGTCAAAGAGTTCAAGCTAAACGCCAACGCCGAATTGCACAACGTCAACATCGTAGTTTACGGCCGCGACTCCTCGCGCTACGACCAGATCTCGGGTGACGATTTCGCCTATAACCAGAAGACCGGCGATGTCACTGCCATGGGCGATGTGTCGATCGATCTCGTCGCCAATCCCGCCGGACTCTCGAGCCCCGACCAGTCCACGCCGAAAGAACTGAAGAACCCCATCCACCTTAAGACGCGCGACCTCATCTTCAACAAGAACACAGGCAATGCCTGGACAGACGCGCGCGTCGAATTCCGTACGCCGCAGGCATCAGGCTCGGCTGTAGGCATCAAGTACGAAGGAAAGAGCAATCAACTGACGCTCTCCTCGCAGATTCATCTCGAAGTTACGGGGCCCCACGCTGCAGTGATCGAGGCAAAACACGGGATCATCACCAATGAACCGCGACAGATTGTCCTCGACCAGCCTCGTCTCAGGCGCGAATCCGGCAATGTGCAAGCTGAGCAAGCTACCTTTCATCTTGGTACTGAGAACCACGTGGAAAACGTCGTCGCAACCGGTGATGTCCGCATCGAAGCTCTATCCGTTCCTGCGAAGGGACCTGCTAAAGCGGCCACACATCAAAGCTCCGCAGCGCAGGGCCAAGCAGCTCAGCAAAGACCGACCGAGATGCGCGGACGTTCTGATCGCGCTGAGTTTCTCTTCGCATCCGGCGAGGACTTGCTTCGGACCGCCAACCTCAGCGGACAAGTTCAATTCGAGCAAACCGGACCTCGCCCTATGCAAGGTGATGCCGGCCGAGTAGTCCTTGACTTCGCCGGACAGAACGAGCTCCAAAAGGTGCATGCGCTCGAGAATGTCCACCTCAATCAAAAACAGTCAGACACGAGCGGCTCGAAGACGTCTTCTCAACAGGATTTCGGTCTCGCGGCGTCAGCCATCGATTTCAAGGTAGCCGAAGGGCGTTTCCTACAGCAGGCGGTGACTTCGGGTGCAGCCCAAATCACCATCTCTCAGCCGTCTACGACAAAATCGGACTCTGCTACCCAGCGCACCGCAGTGACCGCTGGAAAGTTCATCGCCGACTTTGCTCGATCCGATGGCGGCAGCCATCTCGCGAGCATTCATGGCGCACCCGATGCCCGCATTGTCAGCTCAACGCATGGTCAGCCCGACCGCATCAGCACGAGTGACTCAGTCGATGCAACATTTCTTCCGCAGGGTGGCATCGAGACAATCACCCAAACCGGCCATTTCATATACGCTGACAGTCTGGGGCCCGACAAACGAATGCGGGCTTGGGCCGATTCCGCCCGATATACTCCGGCGAACCAGATGTTGGCCCTTATCGGCAGCCCGCGGGTGGCTAACGGCGGAATGGCAACGACGGCTAATTCGATTCGCATCAATCGCGCCAATGGCGACGCCTTGGCCGATGGCGACGTGAAAAGCACCTACAGCGATGTAAAAGAAAATCCGAACGGGGCCTTGCTCGCTTCATCGTCGCCGATCCACGTAACCGCTCAGACGATGACTGCGCACAATGCTCCGCCGGTGGCGCTTTACAAAGGAAACGTTCGCCTCTGGCAAGACGCCAATGTCATCGAGGCACCGTCGATCCAGTTTGATCGCGACCACCGTAATGTGACCGCATTGGGCACGGAGACCCAACCTGTGCAGACCATCCTTGTGCAGCAGGAGAAGCAATCGAAACCAGCTGCCGAGAACACCCACAAACCAGGAAAAGGTGGTAGTACCCCGAATGGTGTGAGCCCAATCACCATCACAGCAGCCAAGGTCACCTATGCAGATTCTGAACGTAAAATCCGGTACGAGGGAGGCGTTCTCGCGAAAGCGACTGAATTTACTGCGTCGGCCAAGACTGCCGACGCATACCTCCTACCGAGAAGCCAAACTTCCAGCATCCAGCCTGTCGCAACCCCTGGTCAGCTCGATCGGATGGTCGCCGAGGGCAACGTATTGATCCGGCAGCCAAATCGGCGTGCGGAGGGGCAAAAACTGGTCTATACCGCTGCGGACGACAAATTTGTCCTGACCGGCGGACCGCCTAGCATTTTTGATGCCGAACAGGGCAAGATTACCGGGGTTTCGTTGACTTTCTTTAGGCGCGATGATAGGGTGCTCGTAGAAGGCGAAGCAAGCAGTCCTGTGGTAACGCAGACGCGGATTGCCCGATAATGGCAAGATAAATGCGTACCTTGGCCACCGAAGAAATCGGGAAGGAGTACCGTGGCCGCCGCGTTGTAAATGGGGTTAGCCTGCAGGTCCAGCAAGGCGAAGTTGTTGGATTACTTGGACCTAACGGCGCTGGCAAGACCACCACGTTTTACACCATCGTTGGTCTGATCCCCCCTGATACTGGCCGCATTTTGTATGACGGTCAGGACATCACTGACGTTCCCATGTACCTCCGGGCCCGCCAGTTTGGCATCAGCTATCTCCCACAAGAAGCTTCTGTATTTCGCAAGTTAACAGTAGAAGAGAACATCCTCGCGGTCCTGGAGGCGCAGTCGATTTCCTGGCACGAGCGCCGCGAGAAGATGGAAAAGTTCATCGATGAACTGGGACTGGAGCACATCCGCCAGAATCGCGGATATGCTCTTTCTGGTGGCGAGCGCCGGCGTGTGGAAATCGCCCGTTGCCTCTGCATCAATCCCACGTTCATTTTGCTGGATGAACCGTTTTCTGGGATCGATCCCATTGCCGTGCTCGACCTGCAGAAGATCATCAGCAGCCTGCGGGCCAGCGGCATCGGAGTCCTGATTACGGATCACAACGTGCGCGAGACGCTTTCGGTCACCGATCGCGCCTACATCATCGATGACGGACGCATCTTCCGTCACGGAGAGCCCGGCCAGTTAGCCGGCGATCCGGAAGTAAGAAGGGTGTACTTGGGCGAGAGCTTCTCGCTGGTCTAAGAAAAGCAGGTTTCAAAGTTTCAAGGTTTCAATGTTTCAAAGTGAAACGCTGAGCCTTGAGTCTTTGAAACTTTGAAACCTTGAAACTTTGAAACATGGTCTTACTCCAGCACAAACTCAGCGTTAAGCTCTCCCAGCGCCAGATCCTTACTCCTGGCCTGGTGCAGATGGTCTCTGTCCTTGCGCTCAATAAGCTCGAGCTCAAGGATATGATCAACACTGAGATGGTGGAGAACCCGGTCCTCGAAGAGCTGGAAGATTCGGTTCCTCTCCTCGACGAAGTCGGAAAGAAGGAAGAAGACCGCGAGCGAGCCACGACCGCAACCGTCGAAGAAAATCCAATCACCGCGGTCGAAAAGAAAGATCCCTTCGAAGAAATCGACTTCGGCTCATTTTTCCAGGACTATCTCGATCCCGGGTACCGGACGCACAGTGAAATGGAAGACATCGAACGTCCGTCGTTCGAGAACTTCCTGTCAAAGCCGTCGAATCTCACGGACCACCTGGCATGGCAACTGGGCGCGCTGAGCTTGCGTCGCGAGGTCCGCGAGGCTGCGGACCTGATCATCGGCAACCTCAATGAAGACGGCTACCTGATCGCCAGTGACGACGAACTGATGGGAATCGCTCCGCCAGCTCCACCGGAAGTCGACGCCGAGACTGCGAAGAACATCGCCAGTGAAGTGCAGGCATTGGGCATTACCGAGCCTCAGCCGCCCGCGAACTCTGCGGAGGTTCCGAACTCCGATGGGATTTCTAGTTCTCCGGAAGACTCGATCGATGCCGATCTGATAAACGCTCCGCAGACCGAAACTCCCGTCACGGTGGAGCCGGTGTTTGCCGCAAGTTTCACCAATGGGGCAGCTGCCGCTCTGGCTCCCGAGCCAGCGGTCACGGCGAAGCCTGCTTATAAACCCAATTTCAGTGCCGCTGATCTGCAGGAAGCTCTGCAAGTCGTCCAGCAACTCGATCCGCCCGGCGTTGCCTGCCGTGACCTGCGCCAATGCTTGCTGAATCAGCTCCATTTCCACCAGGTGCAACTGGCCCAGCACAAGAATGGCAATGGCACAGCTCAGGTTTTGCTGGATGCGATGGCGGTTGTCGACCAGCACCTTCGCGCCCTGCAAAACAAGCAGCACAAAGAGATCTCCAAGGCCATCGGACGTCCCGTCGAAGCGGTACAAACCGCCCTCGACTACATCAGGACCCTCGATCCGAGGCCCGGCCTGCGCTACAACATTGTTCAGGCTCGCCTCATCGAGCCCGACGTCGCGTTCGTCAAGCACGGAGACGAGTGGCTGGTCATCATGAACGACGAAGACCTGCCGCAACTTCGGCTGAATCCGGCATACAAGAAGCTCGTTACCCGCGACGGCACCAACGACAAGAACACGCGCGACTACGTCAAAGAGCGCTACAAGAGCGCCATTCAGCTCATCAAGAACATCGAGCAGCGCAAACAAACCATCACTAAAGTTTGCTATTCGATCGTTGCCCGCCAGCAGGAATTTCTGGAACGCGGTATCGATTTCCTCAAACCCATGATGATCAAGGAGGTGGCCGAAGAAATCGGCGTGCATCCTTCGACCGTAAGCCGTGCTGTGGCCAGCAAATACGCCCACACACCACAAGGCGTATTCGAGTTGCGTTACTTCTTCAGCGAAAGCGTACAGGGCCCTGAGGGCGGTGGCACATCTCTATTGATCCTCAAGCGCCGTGTCAAAAAGCTCATCGAAGAAGAAGATCCAACTCGTCCGTTGACCGACGAGCAGATCACCCGCATCCTGCAATCGCAAGGCATTCAAGTGACCCGCCGCACGGTAGCCAAATACCGCGAAGACATGCGCATCCCGAGCACTCACCAACGACGAGTAAAAAAATAGTTTTGTGGAAGGGCATGGCGTTAGCCATGCCGGTCCGGTTACCAGAAGATGGGGCTTTAGCCCCTGAGATCTACAGCGAAATGTTTCAAATGCAGTGCCCGTTTTAACTCACCGAATTGAAATGGAGGGGCGCTCATGAACGTGGAGTACACCGGAAGACAGTACGAAGTCACCAACGCCATCCGCAAAGAAGTAGAAACCGGCCTCACCAAAATCCGTAAAATCCTGGGCGATCGATTCGAAACCAAAGTCATCCTCGCTGTCGAAAAGCACCGCCATAAAGCTGAAATTACGATTAATCCACGCAACGGACCGCTGGTCGGCCTAGCCCAAGCCAAGGACATGACCATCGCCGTGAATGAGGCCATCGAGCACCTCGAGAAGCAGGCGATCAAGTACAAGACGCGTTGGCAATCGAAGAAGCGTTCTGCCCGCAAAAGTGAAGAAGAGAACAAGTGGAACGGCCATTCTGAGCAGGAAACGGTTCAGGCGGCCGTCGGTCTCACGGAAAAGACGGCTGTGCCTGTGATGGTCCACAAGTATCCTGCCGTCGCAAGAACGACTGAAGTTCATCTCGTGCGGTCGGACGACGCCGTCGCTATACGCCCCATGACGCTCGAAGAGGCAATTAAAGAGGCGCATTTCAAAGACCGCGACGTGTTCGTCTTTCGCGACCCGAAGGGCAAAGTCATGGTCCTGCACCGCGCCAGAGACGGCAAAATGCAGTTGATAGAAGTGCCCTAAACGTAAATCTGAGACAGATGGGTGCCCCATTTCTCGCGCGCATTTTGCGCGAGAAGTGGGGATTTTAATTTTGGAACATCTCCTTTTTCTAACTGCGGATCCACCAGCCGACAGCGTCGTTATAACATACGAAAATAACTTATTAATACGTTTTAATAGAGCCATTCAGCGTGTTAAAATCCGCCGCCGAGGGATTTTTCCGCCATGACTACACGCACTCTCAGCAGCTCTTCTTTGTGCATTTTGCTAGCCATCACTCTTTCCTCATCAATACTTCTCCATGGACAAGCCGCTTCCTCTCAACCGAAATTCTCCGTCCACTGGGAAGAACTTACAGCCTCTGACTTCCGCGAAGGCATTCATCGCTCCCAGGGAGTCTGCCTGCTTCCATTCGGCATTATCGAGAAACACGGACCCCATCTTCCACTCGGTACCGATCTCCTCGACGTGCGCTACGCTGCGCTGCACGCGGCCGACAAGGAATACGCAGTCGTCTTCCCCGAGTATTATTTCGGGCAGATCGCCGAGGCCAAGCACGAGCCCGGCACTATGGCCTACAGCCGCGGACTCCAGCTCGCGCTACTCCAGGAAACCACCGACGAGATGGCGCGCAACGGCTGCAAGAAAATCCTGATCGTCAACGGCCACGGAGGCAACGATAGCCTGCTGCCATATTTCGCGCAGACCCAACTGGACAAGCCGCACGACTATGTCGTCTATGTTTTCAATGAGCGCAGCCCGGATCACGGCGGCCCTCAGAAGAAAACGAAAATTGATATGCATGCAGGTGAGAGCGAGACATCAAAGATGATGATCGCACATCCCGAACTCGTGCATCCCGATCGCGCCACCAGCGAATCTGGTGCCGACCAAGCTCGCCAGAAAATTTCGGAAGATATCTACACCGGCATCTGGTGGTACACGCGCTTCCCGTTCCACTACTCCGGCGAAGGCGCCGCCGCCACGAAAGAATTGGGCGAATACCAGATGAATTGGTGGATCGATTCCATCGTAAAAGCGATCCAGCAGGTGAAAGCCGACGACGTCAGCCCGAAGCTGCAGAAGGAATTCTACGAAAAGAGCACGCACCCGCTCGACACGCAACCGCAATAATCTGATTCTCCTTGCGTGCCCTAGAACGATGTCATGCTGAGTGGAGCCGGAGTGCAGCGAAGCGGAACTCCGGCGGAGTCGAAGCATCCCTACCCCAGAACAACTGCCACGGGTAGGGATTCCTCGCTCCGCTCACAATGACAGATGCGCGCGATTGGTTTTAGACGGCCCTAGTCTCTAAACTGCCATTAAGATCTGCAACGTCACATCCAACGGACGATTTTCAATCGCCCAATCACTCAATCACCAATGCCTTTCATGAGCTTCCAATCAGCACGCCGGTGAGAAACACCAGCACTCCGCCGACTCCAACCTGCACGGCGGCGGAGAACCAGGGCGTGTCCATGTAGCGCCTACGAATCCACGTAATGGCTGCCAGTTCGGCAACTACGACCGCTCCGGCCGCCCAGAATGCAAGATGAAAGTTGCGCACCAGAAAGGGCAAGGTATGGCCGATGCCGCCCACGGCAGTCATTGCGCCGCAGATCAAACCGCGTATCCAGGGATGCCCGCGACCCGTCAAACTCCCATCATCGGACAAGGCCTCTGCGAATCCCATGCTGATGCCCGCGCCAATCGATGCCGCAAGACCGACCAGAAAGGTTTTCCAGCTATCCTGAGTAGCCAAGGCTGCTGCAAATACGGGTGCTAATGTCGAAACCGATCCATCCATCAGCCCTGCCAGCCCAGGCTGCACAATCTGCAGGACAAACAGTCGCCGTTGCGCTACTTCCTCATCGGCTTTCACGCTGTCCGGCAGCTTCTGCTTATCCAGTTCTTGCGCACGGTTTTCATGCTCGCGCTCTTCGTTCGCCAGATCGTCCAGCAGTTGGCGGATACTGGCGTCCTGCGTCCGGGCCGCTGCTTTTTCATAAAAGCGCCGCGTCTCAACTTCCATAGTGGAAGCTTCTTTTCGCACCGCATCGATCCGCAGCGGGCGCACCAACCACAACGCCGGGCGCTCCACAAATCCGCGCACATCCTGCCGTCGGATCAGAGGAATATGTTCCCCGAACTTCTTCTGGTAGAGCTCCAGCAGACGCCGCCGGTGTCCGGATTCCTCCTCGCGCATTCCCAAGAACATCGACGCCGTTGCCGGGTAGTCCTGCCGCAATCCCTCCGCGAAATCGGCATATACGCGCTCGTCCTCTTCCTCAAGCGCAATCGCCAAGGCCAGCACTTCGCGTTCTGTGAGCTCTTCGAACTTTTTCATGACGCCATAGATTACAGGCCAAACCTTTTAGACACAAATGTGGATTTCACGCTCGCGCACGACGCGTCCATGCCGCCGGTATCTGACTCGGCAATCGCCGTTTCCCGCAGCATCAAGCCTTCGATGCTACTATCCATTCCATGAAGGGTCGCAAGCCCCCTCGTGTTTTTCGCAGACGCTTGACCGATCTTCCGCGGGAAGCGCGCCGTTCCCCGGAACTGGTCATCATCACGGGAATGAGCGGATCCGGCAAGGCTTCAGTCCTTAAGGCCTTCGAGGATCTGGGCTACTACTGCGTCGACAACCTCCCCGTCGAACTGATTCAACGATTCGCCGAGTTGGCTACGCAATCTCGGGATATTCGCCGTACTGCCCTGGTTGTGGATGTCCGCGAGGGCTCCGCACTTGGCCAGTTACCTAAAATTCTGAAATCAGTCCGGAGGATGATCCCAACTAAGGTCGTCTTTCTCGAAGCCTCCGACGCCGTACTGCTACGCCGCTTCAGCGAGACACGCCGGCCGCATCCTTTAGGCACAGACTCGCCTGTGAAATCCGCATTGAAGGAAGAGCGACGTCACCTCGGCGTAATTCGCCGGATTGCGGACTTCGTTATCGATACCTCGAAATTCAACGTCCACGAACTGCGCGCCCACATTAACGAGCGCTTTCACGAGCATTCCCGTGAGAAAAGTATTTTGGTTTCCTCTGTCAGCTTCGGTTTCCGGCAGGGCGTTCCCGAGGATGCCGACCTTATCTTCGACGTTCGCTTCCTGCCGAATCCTCACTTCGTGCCTGAATTTCGGCCGCTCACCGGGCGTCATCCCCGCGTCGCCAAATACATTCGCTCATTCCCGCAGACGCAGGAGTTCGTCTCTCGCATTTCCGATCTCCTTGTTTACCTGCTTCCCCACTACATCCATGAAGGCAAGAGCTATCTCACAATCGGATTCGGTTGCACCGGAGGCCAGCATCGCTCGGTGATGATTGCGGAAGAAGTTGGCAAGAGGCTCCGCCGTGCCGGATACCGCGTCAAAGTCGTTCACCGCGATAGCCCCCGTTGAGATCCTACCTTGCGCACGGACAACCGGCTTAGGAACCTGTCCCTACATCGTGTCATGTTGAGCGCAGTCGCGACGATAGTCGCGGCGGAGTCGAAACATCCCTACCCGGGTCCGTGCTGCAGGCGGCAGCAAGCCGCACCTGAAACGCCATTCTTACCGCCTCCGCCTCAAGTAAAATAGAACCTTGTACCTCCTTTTCACTTCGCCAACAGCTCGCGACCGCGGCTCTTACCGCGCAGGAGCCCCATGCGGCAACTGATGCGCCTCGTTCGCTACGTGCTCCCGTTTCTAATCCAGCTGCTGCCTGGTGTTTTTCTGCTGGCCGGAGTCGGCTTCTTGGAAGCCTTCCGCCTCATGCTGCTGAAACCGGTCCTTGACCGGGTTCTGAATCCCGCTTCAGGTTCCGAAAACATCATCCTGTTTACAAATCCGCAAACGGGCCAGCCCGTCTTTCTTCAGCGCTTCGTTCCTACGCACTTTCACAATGCCTGGACGATCGTCGCATACGCGCTTGTCGCATCGACGGTGCTAAAGGGCCTGTTCGATTACGCAGGAACCTATCTGGTGAATCACGCCGGGTTCGGCATGATCACCAATCTTCGCAACGATCTCTATAACTCCGTCCTTCGCCGCTCAGCGGCATTCTTCCAGAAGCACACCACCGGTACCTTGATCTCCACCATCATTAACGACATTGAGCGGGTGCAGTTCGCCATGTCGAGCGTGTTGGCCGAAGGGCTCCAGCAATTTTTCACCTTCCTTTTCACCGCTGGGTTGGTAATCGTGCTCGGCAGGCAACTCGCATGGGTGCTGGTCGTTTTCATCCCGATCATCATTTTTTCGGCGGTTCGCATCGGACGCCGCGTACGCTCCACGACCCGCACCGGCCAGGATCAACTCGCAGACGTGCAGAACATCTTGCACGAAACCATCACCGGCAACCGCATCGTCAAGGCCTTCGGAATGGAATCCTGGGAAGTCGCCCGCTTCCGCAAAGCTGCCCAGCGTCTCTTCCGCGCGAATCTCCGGTCGGTTGCCGCCGCAGCCATCAGCTCGCCGCTCATGGATATCTTCGGCGCCGTCGCGGTCGCCCTCCTGCTCTTGCTGGGCCGTGATCAAATCGCCCGCAATGAACTCACGCTCGGCGCTTTTATCGCTTTTGTGGCCGCTGTGTTGAGCATGTACAACCCGGTCCGCAAGTTTGCGGTGTTCAACAACAGCTTCCAGCAGGCCCTCGGCGCGTCTTCGCAATTGTTCAAGTTCATGGACACACAAGACATCGTGACCGAGAAGTCGGGCGCGAAGCCGCTCCCACGCTTCGCCGACAATATCCGCTTTGAAGACGTTTCCTTCTCGTATCAGTCCGACGGCGAAGAGTCACGCGAAATCCTCCGCGGTATCGATCTTGAAGTGCAGCGCGGCGAAGTCCTCGCCATCGTCGGCTCCAGCGGTGCAGGGAAGAGCACCCTGGTTCATCTGATCCCAAGATTTTTCGACGTGACTTCAGGTCGCATTCTGGCGGATGGCCACGACGTCCGCGACCTCACACTCTCCTCGCTTCGTTCCCAGGTCGGCATTGTGACTCAGGAGACGGTGCTCTTTAACGACACGGTCCGCAACAACATCGCCTACGGCCAGCCCCACGTGCATATGAAAGAGGTTGAGGCAGCAGCGCGTGCCGCATTAGCTCACGATTTCATTCTCGCCCTGCCGGCGGGTTACGATACTGTCATCGGTGAGCGGGGCGTGCGGCTTTCTGGCGGCGAGCGCCAGCGACTGGCGATTGCTCGGGCGCTGCTGAAAAACGCGCCTATCCTCATTTTGGACGAAGCGACCTCGGCTCTCGATAGCGAATCCGAAGCGCTGGTGCAGTCAGCTCTGCATAATCTGATGAGCGGGCGCACCGTGTTTGTAATCGCGCATCGGCTTTCAACAGTTCGCCGTGCCGACCGAATCGTGGTGATTGATAATGGTCGCATCGCCGAAACCGGTGCGCACGATGAGTTGATGAGACAGCTTGGCACGTACCGCCGATTGTACGAATTGCAATTTACAAATTTGGAAGTCCCGAAAGCAGTAGCAGAACGGTAAGAACCCGGCCCTATGCCCATACGCTCGATGACAGGTTTCGCGCAGGTGAAAGGTGAAATTCAACAGAATGGTGGAAGCCCTGCTTCTGCTCAGCCCAGCACCCGGCTTGGCTTCACACTGTCTTTGAAATCGGTGAACCATCGTTTCCTCGACCTCCACTTCCGCCTGCCGTCCGGCACCGATTCGCTTGAGATGCAGCTTCGCCGTCTTCTGAAAGAGAAGGTAGCGCGCGGACACATCGAGATCTCCCTCAGCCTTGATCGTTCCAGCAGCGAGAGTTTCTCTCTCAACCGCGAACTCATCAGCGGATACATCTCGGCCTTTCGTTCAGCAGCAGCCGAATTCTCGATTGCCACCGAACCTGATCTCAATGCAATCCTGCGTATTCCAGGAGCTCTCGACTCGGCTGCAGACAGCGCCGATGGCGAGATTGAGGCCGCCGTGATGGCCAAGGTCGGAGAAGTTCTCGAACGCCTTAACCAGATGCGGGAAGAAGAAGGTCGCGGCATTGTCCGCGAGCTTCGTGAGCGGATGGCTCATCTGCAGGAAGCTGGCAAGAGCGTGCAGAGCCATCGCCGCGCGGTTCTGCAAAACTACATGGAGCGATTGCAATCGCGTCTGCAGGAATTGCTGGGATCGAGCCTCGATCGCGAACGTGTCATGCAAGAGGCCGCCCTTTTAGTTGATCGCAGCGACATCCAGGAAGAAATCGTCCGCCTCGAAACTCACGTGCAGCATTTCCTCGGACTGCTCGATCAAGGCGGAGAAATCGGAAAGAAATTAGACTTCCTGCTACAGGAAATGAACCGCGAGGCTAACACTCTACTTTCGAAGACTTCCGGACTTGCCGGGGAAGCGCTCAAAATTACAGAAGCTGGTCTGGCGATGAAGGCAGAAATCGAAAAGTCGCGCGAGCAGGTACAGAATCTGGAATGAGCTCATCTTCGAAGCCGCTGGTCTACATCATCTCCGCTCCTTCGGGATCCGGAAAATCTACTCTTACGAACGAACTTCTCAAGCTCGTTCCGAATCTCGAGTTTTCCATTTCTTACACGACGCGGTCTCCGCGCGGCAGCGAGCAGCAGGGCAAACAGTATCATTTTGTTTTGCCCGCGGAATTCAACCGCATGATCGAAGCCGGCGAGTTCCTCGAATACGCCAACGTCCACGGGAACTGCTACGGCACGTCCCGTCAATTCCTGCGCGATGCGGGACGCAAAGGCCATGACCTTCTCCTCGACATTGACGTACAAGGGGCAGCGCAAATCAAACGTAACCTTACCGATGCCATTAGTATTTTTGTGCTTCCTCCGAATCGCGAGAAGTTGGAGTGGAGGCTGAGGAACCGCGGCGAAGACCCCGAACCTGTTATCGAACGACGCCTGATGGCGGCCAGCCGCGAGATCGCCGAATACGACAAGTACGACTACGTGCTGATCAACGACATGCTCGAAGAGTCGTGTGAGAAACTGCGTGCCATCGTGCTCTCAGAACGTCTCCGCCGTTTCGAGCGTCCGCTTTCCGAGCAGGAGCGAAAGACGATCGATCTGGCCGAGTCTTGTCGACTGGCAAAAGTACGCGAGCGAGTGCAACCGATCTTATCGTCCTTTGGTGCGCCTGCTCCTTCAGCACACTAGTAGGTTTCGAGGTATGATTATTGGGATGCCCGTCAAGGGGTATTGACCGGAAATAGCTAGAAGCGGGACAGCCCGATGGTCGCTCTGTTCTGCGGCAACGTTTGGATCGACGTTCGGCACTGATGAGACTTCAAATTAGTTTTCAAGGGGGACGTCCCAATGAAGTTGATCGATGGCTTTGACAGCAACTACCGGTACATCTTGGTGGCAGCGCGGCGTGCACGGCAACTGCAGTCCGGCGCCCCTCCCGTGGTTGATACCTCCTCCCGCAAGCCCTGCCGCATTGCGCAAGATGAGATCCGCGCCGGCAAGGTTAAATGGGAAATGACCGAAATCCGCAGCGCTGCCGAACAGGCTTCTGAGACTCTCGACAAAGCTCTCGGCCAAGACTAAGCATTGTTGGTTCCAGTGGTGGTTGATTGCTAATGGTCGTTGGTTGAATCAATCGGCAGTCAAAAATCATCAATCAACAATATGAAGATCGCCCTCGGGGTCACCGGCGGAATCGCGGCGTACAAAGCAGCCGAAATCTTGCGTCTTCTGCAGGACCGCGGTATCCGCGTGCAGGTCATCATGACCCGCGCCGCCCAGGAATTTGTTCGACCGGTCACCTTCGCCGCCCTCTCCGGAGAAAAAGTCATCACCGGCATGTTCTCCTCAAGTGAGGAGCATGAGCCCAACATCGACTCTGCCATTGAGCATATCGCCGTAGCGCAAGCGATCGACGCACTGGTTGTCGTTCCCGCCACCGCTGATGTTCTCGCGCACTTTGCGCAGGGCATCGCGACCGACTTTCTGACTACTCTCTTCCTGGCCACGACTGCACCGGTTGTGGTTGCTCCCGCGATGAACGTCAATATGTGGAACCATCCCGCTACCCAGGCGAATCTGGAAATACTTCGCAAACGGGGTGTGAAGGTAGTAGAGCCCGGCGCCGGCTATTTAGCCTGCGGCATGGTGGGTCAGGGACGTCTGGCCGAAAATGAGGCTGTGGTCGCCGCGGTCCTCGAAACGCTGGGCGCCACGCAAGATCTAGCTGGTGAAACCGTACTGGTCACTGCCGGGCCTACCCGCGAAAAGATCGACCCGGTACGTTACCTCACGAACCGCTCCAGCGGACGCATGGGATATGCCCTTGCCGAATCCGCCCTCCGCCGTGGAGCGCGAGTCCTCCTGGTAAGCGGCCCGACGAATCTCACGCCGCCGGGAGCCGCAGAGGTGACGCGAGTCGAATCGACAGAGCAGATGCGCGATGCGGTCATGAATCTGCTGCCACAAGCCAGCATTGTGATTAAGACCGCAGCGGTATCGGACTACCGGCCGAAATCCGCCGCAGGACAGAAGCTCAAGCGCAAAGGCCCAATGACTCTCGAGCTCGAAGCTACTCCAGATATCCTGAAGGAGCTATCGCAGAAGAAAGCATCACAGATCGTAGTCGGCTTCGCTGCTGAGACGGAGAACGCCCTTGAGAACGCCCGCCAGAAGCTTGTTTCGAAGAACCTGGATGCCATCGTCGTGAATGACGTCTCCCGCGACGGCGTCGGCTTCGACTCCGATCGCAACGCCGTCACGATCATCACTCATCACGAAGTCGTAGAAGTACCTGAGACCACAAAGTGGGAAGTTGCGCAGCGGGTACTGGACCAGATAGTAAAGCTCCAACAATCCCGCAAATCTCCACTCAAAGCCTAAGTCTCCGAAGAGCCTGAATCCCTCGCGATGTCATCCTGAGCGGAGCACGTCATGAGCGAAGCGATGACGCGCGCAGTCGAAGGATCCCTACCCTCTCCCGAAAACTATCCACATGGGGATTTTCCACTTCACGACTCCAACGTATAATCGCCTCACCCAACAGTGTCGACGACCCTGAATCCCGACCAGCGCCGCGCCTTGGCCGACCGAGTCCGTTACTACAACGAACTCGGCATCTACGATTTCTATCGCCGCCCGCAGAACGTAGCGCAAACAGAGTCCGCAGCAATCGAAGCCGCGCCACAAATTGAATCAAGTTCCCAGCCGGAACTGCGAGAGGAAATGTCCCCAAGGAAATCCGCTGTCGTAACCAAGCCTGTCGACGAAAATATTTTCGAAGTCCTGAACTCGAAACCCGAGCACAGCGTTACCGATCCCATCGCTGCTCTCAGGCTGATCCGCGAAGACCTCGGCGACTGCACGCGCTGCAAACTGCACAAGCAAGGACGCAAGCAGATCGTCTTCGGCGTAGGAAATCCGCAAGCGGATCTCATGTTCGTCGGTGAAGGCCCAGGCGCTGACGAAGACATTCAAGGCGAGCCCTTCGTGGGCCGCGCCGGCCAGCTACTCAACAACATGATCAAAGCGATGGGGTTACGTCGCGAAGAAGTCTATATCGCGAACGTAGTGAAGTGCCGCCCGCCGGGAAATCGCACACCCGAGCGCGACGAATGCGACACCTGTTCGCCATTCCTGATGCGCCAAATCGCTGTCATCAAGCCGAAGGTCATTGTCGCTCTAGGCGCCGTCGCAGCCAAAAACCTTCTGGCGATCAACGCACCCATGTCGGAACTCCGTGGACGCTTCTACGATTTCATGCCTTCGGGCGCGCGCAGCAGCGACCCAAACTGGCAAGGAGCGAAACTCGCCGTCACCTATCACCCAGCCTTCCTCCTTCGTGATCCGCGCCAGAAAGGCGAAGCCTGGAAAGACCTGCAGATGGTGATGAAGTACCTGGGCCTCAAGCCACCGCCAAAAGAAAATCTGTAGGGACGGACGCAGCTTGCCCTGAGCGAAGTCGAAGGTTCCGTCCCACGGGCAAAGCCCGCGTGTCATTCTGTCATCCTGAGCAGAGTCGACGCGAGCGAAGCGAACGGCGACGCAGTCGAAGGATCCCTACCCGCACCCATCACCCGTCCACATCGCGCATTAGTTTATCCTTCCATCCAATGCCCGACTTCTGCGACGTCGCCCTTCCTGTGCCGCTAGACATGGCATTCACCTACCGCGTCCCGGTCGACATGGCGCCGGCGGTCGGTGGCCGAGTTCTCGTCCCCTTCCGCCAGCAGCGCATGATGGGCATCGTAGTCGATCTTCACGACCGCAAGCCGAGTGTCACCGCCAAAAATGTCCTCAGCGTCGTCGACCCAGCGCCGGTCCTGGATGATCACCTGCTCCGCCTCGGCCGCTGGATCGCCGACTACTACCTCGCGCCCATCGGTGAAGTCTTCCGCACGATGCTCCCGCTGACTGCCGAGTTCAAGCGCGTCGTCGGATACCGCATCACCGAGCAGGGCCAAATGGCCCTGCATCTGGCAGGAATGTCCGGCTCATCCGCACGTTCTCAACGAACGCCCGAAGAGCAAGCAACAGAGTTCCGCGTCCTCGACTATCTAGCTGCCGCCGCAGTCCTGAATATTAACGACACCACGAACGGGAAGGGCACGGCTTTAGCCGTGCCACCAAACCCAGCAAAAGAGGTGGTTTTAGCCGCTGAGGGCCCACAGTTCGCCCGGGAGCAAACACTCCGCTCTGCAACTGGAGCCTCACGAAAAATCCTGGACGGCATGATCCGCAAGAAGTGGATTACCCGCCAGGATCTCTCCGCGCAGCAGCAGGCCAAGCGCACCATCAAGGTCGCCGTACTCGCCTCCGCGGATGGCAAATTGAACTCCAATCAGAGAACGATCGTTGACACTCTCGCTGCCGCCGGAGGCAAGATCCCGGTAGAATCCCTGAACTCGCTCGAAGTCCCACGCACAACTCTGAACGCCCTGGTTCGTCGAGGCCTGATCCAACTCATCGACGAGCCCGCAGACTTCACCATATCGAGAACCAGGCCCCGTCCTCAACCTTTCGAGTTCGATTTCACCCCCGCGCAAAAGTCCGCCCTCACCTGCCTTCGTGAAACAGTGGAGCAGCGCAAATTTTCGGGAGTATTGCTTCACGGCGTGACCGGCTCCGGCAAGACGGCCGTTTACCTCGCTGGGATGCGCTCAGTCCTCGAAGCCGGACGCTCCGCCATCCTCCTCGTCCCCGAAATCGGCTTAACTCCCGCGGTCGCTGCCGACCTGCACCAAATTTTCGGAGACGAAGTCGCCATCCTCCACTCCGCGCTCTCCGATAAGGAGCGTGCCGAGCAATGGCACCGCATCAAGCGTGGCGAAGCTCGCATGGTGGTCGGTACGCGCTCTGCCGTTTTTGCGCCTGTGTCCGATCTTGCACTCATCATCGTTGACGAAGAGCACGACGGTTCTTACAAGCAGGAAGAAACCCCTCGCTACCACGCGCGCGACGTCGCCGTAATGCGCGCCAAGATGTCCAACGCCGCCGTCGTTCTCGGCTCGGCCACCCCTTCGCTCGAGTCCTACTTCAACGCGAAGAAGAACAAGTACGCCCTGATTGAACTCCCCGATCGTGTTGAGCAACGCCCTCTTCCCGAAGTCGAAATCATCGACATGCGACTGGAATTTCAGGAGACCGGGCGTGACCAAGTCATCTCACGCAAACTGGCCGCAGAGATTCAGCAGCGTCTCGAGCGCAAAGAACAGGTCATGGTCCTGCTCAACCGGCGCGGATACTCGCCCGTCGTTCTATGCCGTACGTGCGGCAAGAAACTGGAATGCAAGAATTGCGCGATCTCCCTTACTCACCACAAGCGCGAACACAAAATGGTCTGCCATTACTGTGGATACGTTGCGCCCGTGCCCAAAGTCTGCGTGCACTGTGGCAGCGAGTACGTCTACTTCCTCGGCACCGGATCAGAGAAGCTCGAAGAACTTCTTCATGGAATGTTTCCCCAAGCGCGCATTGCCCGCCTCGACCGCGACACCGTTCGCGGCCACGAAGATTTTGAGCGCACGCTCAACGCCCTGAATGAGGGCGAACTCGATATGATCGTCGGCACGCAGATGATTGCCAAGGGCCACGACATCCACGGCGTCACGTTAGTAGGCGTAGTCGGGGCCGACGCCGCTCTAGGTATGCCTGACTTCCGCGCCGCGGAACGGACTTTCCAGCTCCTGACTCAGGTTGCCGGGCGCGCCGGACGCGGCCAATCCCCGGGCAAAGTTATTCTGCAAACGTACTTCCAGGACCACTACGCCGTCCAATACGCTGCTCGCCACGACTTCATCGGCTTCTACGAAAAAGAGCTCCGCTTTCGCAGTTGGATGCACTACCCGCCTTATTCCGCATTAGCGAACGTTCTGGTCCGCAGCGACAATCTCGACGACGCGTTGAAATGGTCAGGCACTCTGGGAAAGTGGTTCGACAACACTCGACATGAAGGGGTCCGTGTGCTCGGTCCCGCCGCCGCACCCATCATGCGCCTGAAGCGAGACTACCGCTACCACTTCGTCCTGAAGTCCCCGAGCCGCGAGAAACTAAATACAACTTTGCGTGCCATGCTCTCGCACGCGAGCCAGCAGAAGATTCCACGGACCCAGGTAATCGTCGACGTCGATGCTCTCTGGTTGATGTAAAAACGCAATCGCGGAATAATCTCTCGGAATGCCAAAGACATCAACCAAGCCCTCAAGAGAGCCCAAGCCGCAGTTCTTTCCCACCCTCGCGGACTGGCGTGCCTGGCTTGAGAAGCACCACGCCAATACCGAAGAATTTTGGGTCGGATTCTACAAGCGCGATTCCGGACGCCCGAGCATCACCTGGCCCGAATCTGTCGACGGCGCTCTCTGCTTCGGCTGGATCGACGGCGTCCGCAAATCCATCGACGCCACCAGTTACAAGATCCGCTTCACTCCCCGCAAGCCGCGCAGCATCTGGAGCGCTATCAACATCAAGCGCGCAAAAGAACTCTCAAAGCAGAGACTGATGCACGCTGCCGGCCTTGCGGCCTTCGAGAAGCGCGACGGGAATCGATCGGCAATCTACGCATACGAACAGCGAAAAACTGCGAAACTGCCTTCTGAGTTCGATAGGCAATTCCGCACTAACCCCGAAGCCTGGACATTCTTCCAATCCCAGCCACCCTGGTATCAGAGGACGTCTACCTATTGGGTAATCAGCGCGAAGAAAGAGGAAACGCGAGTAAAGCGCCTCGCAATTTTGATTGATTGCTCGACACGAAAGCAGAAGATCCCCACGCTCAACCGAGACGCTCTCGGCGGCGTTAAGTAGTTGCACCGTCCGCAGTCACCAGTTGATCTGAAATGGCGAAACCGTGAACGTCACGGCCAGCATGACCGCCGCTAGCACCGCCCATGCCCACCGATTCGCAGGAAGTTCCGGATAATCCGGAGCCTGCTGCTGCCGATACGTCACCACATTCATCACGATGATCAGCCCCGCCCAGACTCTCCAACTCATGTGCAGGCGGCCTAGGTAGACCAGCGCGATCACGGTCAACCACGAAATCACGCGATGCGCCCGCGGAGCCAGCGCAAACACGATGTGACCGCCATCCAATTGACTGCTGGGCAGCAGATTCAGCGCGGTGGCAAACATCCCGACCCACGCTGCGATGGCCGTTGGGTGCAGATACACTCGCGCAAGTGGCACTGCCGCCACAGCATGTCCGGGAGCGAGTCCGCGCAAGGCATCGTGCATCAGAAAGAAAATCGCCGGAAATCCCAGGCTCAACTCCGAGGCTCCCATGCCCGCCGCAACGGGTTTCGAGAGTGTCATGGCAACCCCGAGCGTAAGAATCGCCACCACAAACCCGGCAATCGGACCCGCAATCCCGATATCAAATAACGCGGCCCTCGAGCGAATCTGTCCTCGGATCCGGATCACCGCGCCCAAGGTCCCAATCAATGTTGGTGCAGGAATAAAGAACGGCAGCGTTGCCCGCACTCCGTAATACCGGCAGAGCAGATAGTGGCCCATCTCATGCGACAACAGAATTGCCAGCAGCGACGCCGAGAAGGGGATTCCCAAGAGAAGCCGCGACGGGTGAGCAAGCACCCATCGAATCGGGAAGAATGGAAGGAAGTCGTCTCCACCTGTAAACGGCGGAAGATCATGCAGGAAATTGAACTCCAGGCGTGCCCCGACTATGAGTGTGGTAAAGCAGGTTGCGATGAGCAGCAAAGCATAAATCCAATATCGCGGACGCGGCGGCGCTCCTTGCGGCAACGGCAGCGGGTGATAGTACTGAAGCGTTGAACTGGAAATCGGGGAACTCGGTTCCGACATGTGATTCTTCGGTCCCGCACAAAAACGGGCTATCCTTTGATGCTACTACGAGTCAGGGATACCCGGGCGCCGCTCAAATCCGCAGCGCAACAAAAGACAGAAGCAGATCGTGAGTCTTAGTCGATCGACTGCAGTTCTTTGCCCGGCTTGAAGCGCACAGCTCTTCCTGGCGGAATGGAAACCTCAGCTCCTGTGCGCGGATTACGCCCAATGCCCGTCTTGCGCGGACGTACGTTGAACACTCCAAATCCCCGTAACTCAATGCGGTTCCCGGCGGCCAGCGCCTTCTTCATGCTCTCGAAAACGGTTTCCACGGCCAGTTCGGCCTTGGTCTTGGTGATGCCTGTCTTCGCCACTACTTCGTTGATGATATCGAGCTTAATCACGCGGGGCTCCGGTCTGCAGGGTCAAAGTGGTCTTTCAAGTCATTGATGCTAAGGAAGATAAGTAAGATTGTCAACCCAAGCACCAATCCCGTAAACTGGCATGCACCAGCCAACAGATTGAGTGATTGTGCCATCGGGCGATTGAGCGATTTTCTTGGACAGCGTCGTTCCCTGATCCGCACTTCAATCTCTCAATCACAAAATCACTCAATCACCCAATGCTAGGAGTTTCATGCTGAAGAGCGACCGCTGGATCCGCAAGATGTCACTGGAACGCGACATGATCAATCCGTTCTCCGAAAAGCAGGTTCGCGAGGGCGTGATCTCCTACGGCCTGTCGTCTTACGGCTACGACCTGCGCGTAGCTGACGAGTTCAAGATTTTTACCAACGTCAACAATGCGTTAGTCGATCCCAAGAAGTTCGACGAGAAATCCTTCGTCACGATACAAACCGACATCTGCATCGTGCCACCAAACTCCTTCGCTCTTGCGCGCTCGGTTGAATACTTCAAGATCCCGCGCAGCGTCCTGACAATCTGCGTGGGAAAGAGCACATATGCCCGCTGCGGCATCATCGTTAACGTGACCCCGTTCGAGCCCGAGTGGGAAGGATTCGTCACGCTCGAGATCTCGAATACCACGCCGCTTCCGGCGCGCATCTATGCTAACGAAGGCCTCTGCCAGATCATCTTCTTCGAGTCCGACGAAGTCTGCGAAACCAGCTACGCCGACAGAAAAGGTAAGTACCAAGCCCAAAAGGGAATCGTCCTGCCAAAGCTGTAAAGCGAATCAGGTGGGGACGGCCGCTACGGCTGTCCAGCGGCCAGTCGTATCGCGCCGCAGCTACACCTAGGGTTGTTGAACCGGGCCAATCTGTGGGACGTGCACCGGTTTGGCCATGCCGTAAAAAACCGTTAGGCCGTTGCCGCCACAGAGCGTCGACCGCGCCTCGTCAGGCCGCGGTTTCGTAAAGCAACTCGCCGGTCGTTGCCAATTGTCCGCCACCCAAACGTCCCCGGCCGGATCGATGGCGATATCCGTCAGCGGCTCCATGCCACCACCCACATATCCTCCGGGCGGCGAGATGGGATCTCCGGTCTTCATGCCGGGCGGGCAGGTTTCGTTACGGACTCCACACAAGTGCGTGATAGAACCCTCACCGCCGAAGTTGGAGCTCCAGACTTGATCGTTCCCATCGATGGCCACTGCCCACGAGCCCCAAGCTCCTCCGCCGTGAAAAGGCGAACCCGGGGCCGGACTGCCGTCAGCTTGCAACATCGATATGCTGCCCAATCCGCGGTTATCGTTCAAATAACCGTAGAGCACCGGGTCAGCCTCATTCATCCTCTCGTCGAGCTTCAGCCAGAGCAGTTTAAATTTGGTCGTCAGATTCAGACCATCGCCCAATGTGTTTGCGATCCAGGCATTTCCCTGGCTGTCGATTGCCATCCCCTTGCCACTGTGTCCCCCTGTCGGAAACACCTCGACTTTGCTGGGATCACTCGCGGGGAAGCGTGTAACGGTGTCACCAATCGCATTAGTGATCCAAATACGATCTTGCTGGTCAATCGCCAAGTGGAATGGCGCTCTAAGTTTGCAGGGGCCATCCTTGTTCGGTTTGCCTGCAGGTGCCTGGCAAAGAATCTTGCCCTTGCCCGGGTCTCCTTTTGGCATGTAGATCACATCATCCTTGCCGAAGTCCAACGCCCACACATCGCCATTGGGAGCGACGATGATCCCCTGAACCTTGCCGAGGCTATCACCGAAGTTGTAACCCTCCGGCGGTGACACAGGCTTGCCGCTTTTATCAAACAGGGAAATTGTATGGCCGACCGTGCTGGTAATCCACACGTTGTCGTGTGCATCGATCGCCGTGCCGAAACCGGGACCTTCGAGACCGCCCCCAGCAAAACCGGTTGGAGCTGGAGATAGCGCACGACCATTCGGCGCGAACTCAGCCATGTTGCCGTCCCACAGAGCGTCCCCCGCCTGCGACCCGACGATGAAATTGGCGCCCGTCCAAACATTGCCCTCGCTGTCAAACATGAGCTTGCCAGGTGCGCTAAGACCTCCGCCCGAAAACTTCAGAGGCATGACCCATGCACTCGGTGCATAGCTGAGATAGGGCAAGAATGGCGTTGCACGGAGCGTCTTGCCATGCGGCACAGGATAAAAACTGTCAAGTAATGCGAACAGTCTTTCGGGCTTGTATGCGGAGTTGCGTGCTACTGCTTGAGCCGCGCCCAGCGTGTCGGTCGGGCTCTTGTCGTCCGGAGGTGTTGCCGCCGCAAAAAGACTACTGCATGCATCGGCCTTCACCCGTGTTATGCAACCAGCCATCAGGCTAGCCAAGGTTGCGAAGTTCGCCATCGTGGGCGTTTGCGTGCTGTTGTTTGGGTCTAGAACAACGCCGGCATATCCGCCGGTTTGGAGATCCACAAAGTTCGGAACATTACCAGCGGCAATTCGTAAACCGAGCACGTTGCCTTTAATCGATTGGCCATCGAGAAATTGCGCGTGGGTCCAAACCGATGCGACAGTCGTAAACTCGTTGATAACTACATTCGCTGGGGCGGTGCTGCCTAGCACCGTTAGAAGGGCTATGGCGGGATTGTCTCCAGCCTTGTTAACGGTTGGCTCGCCGCCTACTGCGACGAGATAAAGAATGGTATCGCCTGCTTTTCGCTTGTTGTGAAGTTCAAAGCGCCCGTCAGCGCCAGTCTTTGTCTGGTCGAGTTGCTTAGGCGCATCTGCACCCTCAGCCCACAAGGTTACGGTCGACTTTGCAATCGGAGCTCCGGCGCCCAAGACTTGCCCTTTAATCGTCTCCGCAGCGAATGCGGACAGAGAGAAAACGAGCGTGCACGCCGCGATGACGCTGACGCGCAGCCGACCTGCATCGTGGTTCGTGACTCGTAATTCAGATGCCATTTTCGTTCCCCCTGCCTGTCGCATTGAATATCTCGGGCTTGAATCTGTATCTCACCAAGAATTGGTCACTAGTGAAATTCACGGACGAGCAGAGAATCTCGCGATCGAGAATTGCGGTGGCACACATGCAGCAGAGATACGTAGAAATCGTTACTTCTCAGGCGATTGTGGTTCTTCTGTCTCTTTTAGCTTTTCTGCTCCAAAAAAACTGCTGTGAGGATAGAAGCAGCCGCATACGCCAAAGCCTATCTTCTGAGACACGAAGCGTTATCGTATTGATGGACGCCGGCAGGGACCCACTGTCAGAACTGATGGTTTTCATCGAGAAATCTTGCAGTCCTGCGGAAACCCGATAGCTACACTTAATCAGTCCAAGTGCGCTGATACCAGGGACCCGCGAACTACACGAGGTGGTTGAGAACCTGGAGGATATTCGTGGCAGGCTACCGCCATGAAGTTCTGACGACATGTGCGTGCGATTGCCTGAAGAAGGCTTCGCCAAAGCTCCGTCGCCAAGAAGGGAATCGTCCCTAAGCTGTAAATGAACCACGTGGAGACATCTGCCCTCGGCTGTCCGCTGGCCCTGCTGTATCGGGCCGCGACTGCGCCACCCGCGCTGGGGCATGCTCAGGTCGCAGCAACAGCCAGAACGCCATCAGGTGTGTCCAGAAAAGCGCTGGTACATAAAGCATGGGGATCGCGTAATCGGCTCCAAGCTGTCCGGCAACTGACGGTAGATTCACACTGACCGCCCGCGCCGTGGCGCTTATAAGGTCGGCGAGGCCGACTAGATTGAAAAGCCAGACCAGCGGCCAGAAGACAACGCGCAGGCGCACGGTCAACAGCACGAGGATGGCGAGCAGCGCGGTGGCGAGATCGCCGTAAGCAACCGGCCTGGAGAACCCCTGCGGCAGGTTCGGCCCGACAAACCCGGGCAGCAAGAGGGCCAACCCGAAGAAGCGGAAACTGTTGAACGTGGCGATCGCCCGGTGCGCCTCCACCCGATCCATCGCCCTGAGTCGCGGCCAGACGTAAGTGGCCATGCAAAGCGCCCACGCGAAATATCCCAGCGCCATGTCAATATTGAAAATCTCGCTTGCCGACATACCAACCTCCTTGGCCATCGGCAGATGCCAATGGCCAAATCATGATGATTCCGATTAATCGTTCTGCTTACTCGTTCTGCCCTTGCGGGCCAACCAATGCCCTCAGCGGCATCAAGGGGCCGACGGGAATGTACTCGTGATCCATCAAGTGCTCCTTTGCGAGCGGCAACGTTTCCATGATGGCTCGTGCTTCGTCCTCGCTCTTAGCGTCAACCAGGAAAATGGCTCCCTTGCCGTCGCCGCGCGAATACCACTCCCGAATTTTCCCGCCGAGGTAGAGCTTTACCGTTTCCCGAACCTCCACCGGGATGACATCCATGATTTGTGCAGGGGTCACGCCTTTCCTGGGAGTCAGAAGGACCAGCACCGCAGTGGTTTTCGGTATAGCTACGCTGGGCACGCCGGAGGCGCCTCCCGACTGCGATTGCGCGAACGACGCCGCGGGAATCGCTGCCATAAGAAAAGGGATCATAAGTTTCATCGAGTTATCCTCTCAGTCTGGTTAGGTTCTTGAGTTGGTCGTTGATTGCTTCCTTCAGTTGGCAATGCGATACATCGTCTATTCTCTTAAAGAGTACGATCGTACTCTATTGGACGCCAAAAAAAGAAAAGCGTCACCTTTCGGTGAAGTTTTTTATAAAGAACTTCCTCGCCTCTGAAAGCATCCGCTCACGCCTTTGGGGAGACAACTTCAGTCGGGCTGCTGTCAGAACCCCAGCCATACTGGGAAACAGCAACTCAAACTTCGTCAGTTTTTCTTCTCGCGTCTGCCCAGGAATAAATGTCAACAAGCGCTCACGGTATGCTTCCCGCGACGCCTCAACCTGCTTTCGCACGGACAATGGCTTTCGGGCGAGCTCTGGGCCGAGGGCGGCGAACGCACAACCCATTCCCGGCGAATTCGCGTGCCCTGTGCTCAGATAGCGTTCGATGATGGCCCGCAAAGCTTGCCCTTCAGGTGCTGACTTTGCAACCTCTAACATGCCCTTTCCCATCTCGTCGAATGCCCGCGCGACCGCCCCCACGAACAGATCATCCTTGCTTCCAAAATGGCGATAGAAGCCCCCTTTTGTTAGGCCCGCCTTCTTCATAACCGTTCCGATACCACTGCTATCTCCGCCGTGCTCCCGGAACGAGCGAGCCGCCATCGAAAGAATCTTTTCGTGGTTCTCCGCTTTATGCTTAGATGAGTAGCGCATCACTTAAGAGTACGAGCGTACTCTAACAATGTCAAGACGTCGACACAAGTGAGCCAGAAGAGAGGGTCAAAACACTTTTGCGACACCTCTCACTGCCTTGCTTGGTGCCCCTCACTTATGTCACTCGCAAATACGTTGTATACGGCTGATCTTCAATTGCCGTCCAAGGCAACAGGTTCAGCACCCCACCTGTTGTCTCCACCTGCCAACTCTGCGACCTCATCGCCTTCGCGGCCAATAACTGTGTTCGCGTTACCGGCACCTGTGAATCTCCAATCGCAAACAACACCAACGGCCCTGACAGAAGCGCCACTATATCCGCGTGCGTCGAATCAAGCGGCTCCAGCCGCGTTTTTGTTGGCAACTCCAACTCAATGCGATCCCCTGATTTCCACTCGCGCTCAACGCGCGCGAATGCCCCCGCAACTGCCGGTTTGCGCTTCCCGTTCACCGACACGGACGCACCCTCGGCCCAAGTCGGAATCCTCAGATTCACCGCAAACGACACCTTCTTGGGTGCATTCACCTCAAATGTCACGTGCGGCCCATACGGGTAGTCGCCCTTCTGCGCGAGTGAAATCTGCGCCCCGTCCAGCGTCCACCGCACCGTCGACGGAATGTACAGATTCACAAACACATCCCGCCCATCCCGCAGATAAGTATTGATCCGATAATCCGCCACGACCTGCGGCATTGTCCCCGAACAGCAGGGCCAGCGATGCTCGGAATATTCCTTCTTTCCCTTGAAGGTGTAATCGGAGTAGTAGAAGCTCTGCCCGTCGGCCTCAAGCGGCAGCGCCCCGAGAATCGTGTTGTACATTACACGCTCCATGCTGTCGCCATATCGCGGATCGCGAGTCACCCGCAGCAAATACCTTGTCAGCTTGAAATGCGCATACGATCCGCAGGGGGTCTCAAAGCTGTGATGCATGTTCGTCAGGCTGTCATATACATCAGCGCTGCCCGTCGCGCGCAGCAGTTCATCCGGACCCCATCCGCCCGTAGCAAAACTCTGCGCCAGCACCATGTCAAACCCATTCTTCGCAGCCTGCAAGTAGTTCTCGTTCCCAAGAGTCAGATACGCCTGCATGGCCGAACACAAGCAATTCACGTGGCTATACGCATGCCGTCCTTTGAGATCGTTCTCGCCCCGAGCCAGTCGTTCATAAAACGGCTCATTCAGATACTGCACACCAATCTCGCGATACCGATCTCCCGCCCCGCGCTGATTAGCCAGGAACAGATTCTCTGGCATGGTGTACGACTCATCCCACGTCCACGACTCGTCCTTTCCCGGACGCCAACTCGTCCCATGTTCTACGGCATGCCCGGGCAAGTGCGGCATCGCGGTGTCGGTGGTTTTTGCCAGAATCTCCCAAGCCAAAGGATCGCCCGCGTACTTGTACGAATCGATCAGTCCGCAGACCAGCTTATCGTAGCAATAGGCAGGGAAGCGATTCTTCTCATAGAAATCACCGGAGATGGTTTGCGCATAGAGACGGTTCAGCCGCAGCACTTTTTCTTTGGCCGCCTGCGATCCTGTGATGGCGTACGCCCGCGCCAACGCCGATACCCACTGCCCAAATGTGGCGGACGGCGCGAACCCGGCATCAAACGTGTGCCAGTCGTAATCCGGATCGTAGCGGTACCATCCGCCCAAATCCACCCCAGGCGCCGACTGTCCGGCCATCGCGCGGAACGGTTTCATCAGCGCGTCATCGTCCAGACCCATCAGCACGGCGTGAGTCTGACGAAATTGTTCCTCGTGGATCGGACTGTCGATCGATACATCTCCATAGCCGAACTCGCCCAGTACCCTCGAGGCTCGAATATCCACAGACGACGCGAAGGATCGCGATGACTTCGATACAGCGCCGGCTATCGCAGCCACCGCAGCCGATTCCAAGAACTTTCTGCGCGAAAACAATGAAAGAGATGACATAGTCCCGCTGCCCTCAGATGAAATCCAAGGTATATCCGCCGCTTAGTCTACGCCAGAGAAGACA
>Ga0126370_10000050_pt1 | contig 33481 bp, 30 predicted proteins | sample PanSoiMetaPlot_3_FD_92586 | JGI IMG/M metagenome (GOLD analysis project Ga0126370, IMG submission 92586) | Tropical forest soil microbial communities from Panama - MetaG Plot_3 | ecosystem: Environmental > Terrestrial > Soil > Tropical forest > Bulk soil | place: Panama | collected 2016-02-17 | reverse complement strand
TATTTTTGAGCCGCTGGGAATGACGCGCACGCATTTTCGCGACGATCACGCGGAGGTTATCAAACACAACGCAGTCGGATATGCGCAAGAGACCGGGAAACCGTTTGAGATCAGCATCACGAACTTCGATACCGTAGGTGCGACCAGCCTACATACGACGGTGGAGGACCTGCAACGGTGGGACGAGAATTTTTACCAACCGAAAGTCGGCGGGGCGGCATTTGTGCAGCAGATGCTGCAGCGCGGCAAGCTGAACAATGGCGAGCAATTGGACTATGCGTTTGGGCTGGTCATTGATAAGGACAAGGGCCTGCCGACAATCGGTCATGGCGGCGCAGATGCAGGATACCGGTCAGACATGATCCGATATCCCGAGCAGCATTTTTCAGTGGCTGTGCTTTGTAACTCAGCGGAGGCCGATCCAAGCGGGCTCGCGGGTCAAGTCGCAGACATCGTCTTGGCGAAAGAGTTCAAGGCGGCGGAGGCGGCAACACCGTCGAAAGAGCCAGCAGCAAGAAGCACAACTGGGACGACCGTGGCCCTCACGTCGGAGCAAATGTCGGCATTCACCGGGCTGTATTGGAATCGCGCGGACGACGCGTACGACAGGATCTATGTGAAGGAAGGCCAGCTGATAATCGATGGGGATGAACCGTTGGTGTTGAAGCCGTTCGCGGAGTCACGGTTTCATATCGCAGACAAGCCGTGGGGTGATGAAGTGGAGATACATTTTGTTGCGACCGGCCAAGATAAGCCTAGGAGAATGGAGCAGAGCTTTGGTGGTGGCAAGCCACTGGTCTACGACGCCACAGAAGCGTCTAGTCCGACTGCAGCCGAGCTCCATGACTACCCGGGCGCATACGTAAGCGAGGAGATTGATCCGGTGTATAGGATTGTCCTGGACGGCGACAAGTTGAGTCTGGTCCGACTAAAACACGAGGCCGAGAACCTGCGACCAGCAGTGCGGGACGTTTTTACTGGGCAGATTGGCACCGTGCGCTTTGTGCGGGATGCGAACGGGCACGTCGCGGGATTTGTATTGAACGCCGGCCGTATTCTGAATTTCCACTTTACGAAAAGAGCGAACTGAAGCCATTAGCAATGCGCAGATGATTGGCAATGTGGTAAGGCGTTCACGCGGCTGCGTTTGAGCAAAACACGGCCTAAGATTCTGCGGTCGGTTTCTTGATCTGACTCGTTCTTGGCAAAGACCCGGCGATAGCGCTCATTGACGACGCGTCTGATCAGACCCCAAATAGCAAAACGGGCACCCTCACGGATGCCCGCTTCTGAAATTCGGCAAAATCTGTTGCGAACTTACGCCCGCGCGCCAACCGCTGCCGGCTCGCTCGCTGGCACCGATTTGTCTTCGCCGTTGGCCTTCGCCTGCGATTGCGGCTGGCCGCCCTTGCGAATATCGATGCCGCCTTTGAAGAACGCGCCGTCTTCAATCGAGATGCGCGCCGCGATCACGTCGCCGGTCAGTGAACCATCGCTGCGGATGTCCACCCGGTCGCTCGCGGTCAGGTTACCGCGCACCTTGCCGAGCACAACGATCTCCCGGGCATTGATGTTCGCCGCGACGACGCCGTTGCGGCCCACGGTCACACGATTGCCGGAAAGATTAATGGACCCTTCCACGCGGCCGTCAATATAAAGCGATTCGGAACCGGTCACCTCGCCCTTGATCACGAGCGACTTGCCGATGGTCGCCTGGTCCGCAGTGGTGGTCGTCACCGGCCGGGGCGCAGCGGGAGGTTCGCTCGCCATGACGGGTGCACTGGGGGTAGACGTAGTTGGGCGCTCCGGCTCAGCAGGCCGCGCCGGGGTCTGAGGCTGATTTGTCGGCTTCCACATGGGGTAACAGGGTCCTTTCCTTTGTTGGGATTAGGAGTTTTTTGGCCGCACTTTCATGACCAAACGCGATTGTACTCCTCAGTCTCATTTTGAGCCCTGTGGAAATCCCTTTATTTTCAATCGGAAGTAACCTACCAGCCAACGGTCTGGTGGCTTCCCGCCCCTCTGCCATCGCGCGGCGAGGGAGATTTTTCTTCCGAACATCATGTAACGTTTCCCGGAATTTTCTTTACACCGTGTCCTTTCACAGTTCCGCCGGGTTATTCTGACAGGAGAAGATTTATCGAAACCAAGTTCAGTTCGGGAAGTCTAAATCAGTATCGCTGGAAGACAAAAATGTGAGATGCGGTGGAGCTCAGCGCTAGCTCTTCCGTATGCATTATTGTCTGCTCGAAGTGCTGAAGTGACTCGGCAAGAGCCGCGAAGCGGCGAAAGAATGCAGCCCACGGCGCAAGCCGTGGGAAAAAGTCTTTTCGTCTCCAATACCAGTCGCGAATCGACGGCACATGAAAGCCCGGCACATGCCGGATGAAGGTTCAACAACGAGCGCGAGTCCTTAAGGACGCCACGCTCCGGGCCCCGATGTTCAAATCCCATGTCTGGATTTTCCTATGTCAGGTTGCATCCAAATCATCCTGGAGTCGCTTATGTCCGAACCAGCCGTTGTCTCTGCCATTGCTCGCCCTGAACCCGGTGAATACGCTCCCTACTATGATCGTTACATCTCGCTCGCGCCCGGCAACGACATCCTGGGCACACTCGATACCCAGCGCCGCCAGATGATGCTCGTTCTCTCGGGACACGATGATTCCGAGGCGAACTTCCGCTACGCTCCCGACAAATGGTCAGCCAAGGAAGTTCTCGGGCACGTCTGCGATACCGAACGCATCTTCGCCTATCGCGCCCTGCGGATCAGCCGTGGCGATCGCACCCCTATTGAAGGATTCGAACAAGACGACTACATCCGCAACGCACCCTTCGCCAATCGTCCTCTGGCGGAACTGATTGAAGACTATATCGCCGTTCGCCGCGCGACGTTGACGCTCCTGCGAAATCTTGACGAGCCAGCTTGGACGCGCCGCGGTATCGCCAACAAAAACGAAGTCAGCGTCCGTGCGATCGCCTACACCATCGCAGGCCATGAGGTCCACCACCGCCGCATCCTCGAAGAAAAGTATTTCACTCCTGCGTGAGCTTGTGTAGGGGCGGACGCATTCGTCCGCGCCGCTCGCGAAGCGAGCGTATGGTCGCCTGAGCCATCACAGACCACGACTTCCACCGCGGAGATTTGAAAGAAAGACACTCCGTACACGGCTAAACTATCGCAGTTCTCGTTGACGCCGAACTATGCGGACCTTGCACAATCCGATCGACAAAAATCGTATCCTCTCGCGCCTGCACAACGTTCACCCGTCCACCCCACGTCGCTGGGGCAAAATGACCGCGCACCAGATGATTCGCCACCTGTGTGACGGATACAAACTCTACCTGGGACTGATCGTTGTTGCACCGCCGGGTTTTCCCTATCCAAGCAAACTCCTGAAGTGGGGCTGCCTGTGGGTGCCGATCCCATGGCCGAAGGGTTTCAAGACACTTCGGGAGATCGATCAGCAGTCAAAAGGCACGCTGTTGAGCGACTTTGACAGCGATGTGGGGGAGTTGAGAGACCTCCTCGACCGTTTCACCAGCGCCCCACGAGATTTTCGTTGGCCGGATCATCCCTACCTTGGCCACATGTCCGACAAAGAATGGATGCGCCTCGGCTACCTGCACGCCGATCATCACCTCCGCCAATTCGGCGCCTGAATCTCCGGGTGCGATCTTGTTTTAATCCCGGCGACGCTCATAGCCATTATTGCTGCCACAAAGCGCACCCTCGGATTCAATCAATTCGGTGTATAAATGAACTCCGATATTGAAAGCGCTTCGAACGCAAATGTCCCAAGTCTTAGTCGAACTCCTCTACGGCAAAGGCGCGCACATCGATCCGATCGCGTGCATCGAAGACCTCTCCGCTGAACTTGCCGCGAAACAGGTCTCCGGATTTCCCCACAGCATCGGTCAACTCGTCTTCCACATGAATTACTGGATGAGCTACGAACTGCGCCGCATTCGCGGCGAGCGTCCGCAGTATCCGCAACACTCTGCCGAGAGTTTCCCGCCGGCGGATGCGGCGATCGATGCAAAGCTGTGGGATCGTTTCCGCCGAGATATGGCTTGGTGCATCGCCGAATTCACCGGACTGGCGCAGTCGCCGCCTGACGAGCTCAATCGTCCAATCGAATCCGCACACGAAGGCGACAAAAACGTAGCTGGTACTCTTGAGGCCGTCATCACGCAGATGGTCGCCCACAACAGCTATCACACCGGCCAGATCGCCATGATTCGGCAAGCTCTCAGAGCCTGGCCGCCCTCCTCAGGTGGAGATACCTGGTAGTGCCAAACCCTGGTCGGCATCCGCAGCGCCGTGGAGATACGGCCTTGCCCAAGGTGTAGCACCTCAATGCCAGTCATCCTGATGGCCTGCGCTTTTGCAGGCCGGAGGACCTATGCAGTTCCGGTCTGCACGAACGCCGAGGGCAAAGTTGCCAGTGTCCTCCGGCACCAAAGAAGGGCGCCACCAGTATGACAACATTTCTTTCCACTCCATCTTCATCCATGAAGGATGTTCGGCTTGACCGGACGCCCAAAGCGTCGAAGAGTTATTCTGAAAGCTGATAGCTGTCAGCCGAAAGCTCGTAGCTCAAAGCTCGCAGCACGAAGCTCATGCTCTCCGACAGCGCCATCCTCAAACACATCGCCCGCCAGTCCAAGCGCCAGGCCGGATACAAGCAGCTCGTCCGCGAACTCGGCTTGCATGGCGAGGAGCGCCGCGAACTGAACGACCATCTGCAGAAGCTCGTCAAGAGTGGCCAGCTCATCCCGATCGATTCCGACTGCTTCCAGCTTCCACAAGCCGCGGCCGACAAGAACCTCATCACCGGACGCCTCTCAGTGCACCGCGACGGATTCGGCTTCGTGATCCCCGATCCCAAGTCGCTCGGCCAACTGAAATCGAAACTCGCCGGAGACATCTTCATCCCGCCGCATCAGATCGGCACTGCGATGCACGGGGATCTGGTCCTCGCCGACATCAAGAACATCCGCCCCGACGGCCGTGCCGAAGGACGCATCGTTCGCCCCATCAACCGTGCTCATCCCACAGTCGTCGGAATCTTCCACTACGGCTCTCGCAGAAGCTACGTAGTTCCGATCGACACCAAGATCACCCAAGAAATCGTGATTCCCGAAGGTTTTGAGCAACCGGATTCCTCAGCGACCTCTGCGGACGTCCCCGCGAACTCAGCGGTAAAAGGTTTTGAAAAGCCGGAAGCAGCAAAAGCACAGAGGAGAAGAAAAAAATCGGTAGATCGAGTTCTTGGCGAAGAGGCTGCCCGTCACGCGGACTGGTCCAACCTGGAAGGAGTGGTGGTTGATGTAGAAATCACAGACTGGCCGAGCGCCACGCAAAGCCCGCGCGGGAAAGTAATCGAGATCCTGGGCCGCGAAGACGACTTTGGCGTCGATGTCGAAATCATCATCCGCAAATTCCATCTCCCGCATCATTTCCCCGCAGCCACGCTCGAGGAAGCCCAGCAGATCCCCGCCACTATCTCGGCACGCGAACTGCACCGCCGCCGCGACTTTCGCTCCCAACCCATCGTGACGATCGATGGCGAGACTGCCCGCGACTTCGACGACGCCGTCCTGGTCCGCATCCTGCCCAACAACAATTTCGAGTTGCAGGTTCACATCGCCGACGTAGCCCAGTACGTCACACCCGGAAGCGCCCTCGATCAGGAAGCCCGCCTGCGCGGCACCAGCGTTTACTTCCCCGACCGCGCTGTGCCCATGCTGCCGCTCGAACTCTCCACCGATATCTGCAGCCTTCGTCCGCACCTCGACCGGCTGGTCATGTCGTGCATCATGGAAATCGATCATCGCGGCGAGATCGTCACTTATGAACTCTGCGAAGGCGTAATCCGCTCCGCCGAGCGCATGACCTACACAGCTGTAAACGCTGTGCTCGAAGGCGACGGTGCCCAACGGAAGCGCTATGCACCGCTAGTCGAGAACTTTGAACTCATGCGCGACCTTGCGCAAATCCTCAACCGCAAGCGCGAGCGCCGCGGATCGATCGACTTCGACCTCCCCGAACCCGTCATCGAGTTCGACGAATTCGGACTGATGAAGTCCATCGCACGCTCCGAGCGCAACATCGCCCATCGCCTGATCGAAGAGTTCATGCTGTCGGCGAACGAAACCGTCGCACACCATCTCGAGTCGCACCGCATCGCCAGCCTCTACCGCATCCACGAGAAGCCCGACGCGAAGCGTGTCTACGACTTCGAAACCATCGCCGCTACCTTCGGATACTCGCTCGGCGTAGGCGCGCTCCCGATCCACCGCGTGCAGATGAAAGCCGACCGCCGTGCCGCCTACGGCACCAGCAAGCGCGTCCGCGAGATCGAGGTTCCAAAAGAAGTCCACATCACGCCGCGCATGTACCAGAAGCTAACCGAAAAAATCGCGGGCAAGCCAGAAGAGCGAGTCCTCAGCTACCTGATGCTGCGATCGTTGAAGCAGGCAAGATATTCAGAAGAGAACCTTGGCCACTTTGCGCTGGCCGCGCCCACGTACACGCATTTCACCAGCCCCATCCGCAGATACCCGGACCTAATCGTGCACCGGATCCTGAAAGAAGTTCTGCGAAGTGAGAGGCAGAATGTGAATCAGAATGAGAGCGTGGAGCGGGCGCCTCGCCCGCTAACTCAGTCCATCAGCACAAGCCAAGAAGACTTCCGCATCCAAACCACGACCGTGGAAGAGCGGCCCTTCAGGGCCGCGTCAGGCGACAAGGAAGAAGGGGCTTCAGCCCCGGTGTCCGACGTCCCGAGCCCCTGGTCCAAACGCCGCGATCACTCCGCCCACCGCGAATCCCATGCCCCGCTCGGGGGCCCGATCTCCCTCGAAGAACTCCACGAAATCTCCGAAGAGTCCAGCCAATCCGAACGCCGTGCCGACGACGCCGAGCGCGAGCTCATGGAATGGAAGAAGGTCAAGTTCATGCAAGAACGCATCGGAGAAGACTTCGACGGCCTCATCACCAGCGTCACCAAATTCGGTTTCTTCGTCGAGCTCACCAACCTCTTCGTCGAGGGACTCGTCCCGCTCAACACTCTCATCGACGACCGCTACACCTACCACGAAAATACCCGCGAGATCATCGGACAGCACTCCCGCAAGATCTACCGCATCGGCGACCGCCTGCGGGTGATAGTAGACCGCATCGACCCAGTAGAGAAAAAGATCAACTTCGCCGTCCTGGAAGAAGAGCGCCCGAAACCACCCAAGAAGCGTAAGCGCAAGTAGCGTCAGCCAGATCGCCGACCCGGTGATCCTAATCCGTGTCGCCGTGCTGTCGCTCGACAGACCAGATGCTCGCCTGATCTTTTTCGAACGGATAAACATGGACCATCCAGTTGAAAACCACGGGACGGAAGGTTCCGCCAGCGGCATCACACGCTTCTTGCGTGCTGATCGAGCCACGCAGGCCGAACTTCGAATGCGGCTCTAACATCTGAGCCCTCTGCCCCGCGGGAGCGACACACAGGTTTACATGTTCATGCCACTGTCCGATGCTGAGCGGAATGCGAGCATCCAGATCATCCTCGGTGAAGGTCTTCGGTGCGGTGTACATCACCCCGATCAGCTTGTAACCTTCACCATGCTTCGCGTAGAGCAATGACGTCGGATGTTCCGGATTGAAGCTGACTCGCGCTTCCCTTGCCCAATTCATGTTGGTGAAGTGGTACATCGACTGCGGAACATTGGGCAGAAAGATCCGAAAGCCCTCGGCCAGCGCGACGTGGTAGTCCTGATATTTTTCCGCGACTTTGCGTGCCGCTTCAACGATATGCTCCGCTTGCGCAGCATCGCCCGGCTTAGGCTGGCGCAGCTCCGTCATCTTCATGTGCGGGCCCATATCCATGTGGCCTTCCATGCTGTGCAGCATGGCAGCGTTTCCGCTTGAGTCCTTTTCGTTCTCCGACGACATGTCTTTCATGTTCGACATATCGTGCCCTGACATGCCGGGCATGTTCGTGTCAGCCTTGGGTGGCTCGCTCGATGACGGCTGGGACTGTCCCAACGAAACGCTACAAAGTAAGATCGCGACGGATAACGAAACTAGATAACGCATGATTCCTCACTATCAACATAGAAACACGAGAAGTACTGAAATGTCGCGGGTAGCGGCTCAACGCTTATGGGGATTACGGAGGTAATCAGGTGTATCGGATCACCGCATGCGTTTGTAATGAATCGGCCAATTCACTTGCCAGCTCTTGCCGCCGTCGGCGGAAGACTCCCAACTCCAATCAAGTTCGTCAGCGGAAATGTTTTTCCAGACCATTCGTTGCAGAATCTTCTCACCGTTTCGAACAGCCTCACGCTGCAGAATCATTTGTCCGTTGCTGAAATCGCCGTCGAAGTCGAGATAGCCACCTTCATTGTCGACCCACGTTTGCTTCCAGTGGTTGCTCCTTAGGTCAAAGGTGGAAACGCTGGTGCCGCGTAGGTGCATCGCTTCTCCCCCTGAAAAGCTCTCCTGAACTACACACCCGTCCAGGATGCGCTTAATGCTATTTGTTCCGTGGGCAAGTTGGCCGGGCTTGGCGTCGGGCCAAGTGAGATTCCATTCTCCGACCCAGAAATCGAACTGTTTTTGTTGTGGATCGAGGCAGGGATTGGATTGGGGCGCTTGCGTTTCCGCGAAAAGAAACGGAGCGAGGAAAAAAATTAGCAGCGCAAAGACCTTTGTCATAGGTTTTCCTCTCCGTCAGACGCGAAAACATGCCAAAGGTTAGTCAGTTGGCGGTTGCCGGAGTTTCTGGTACACCTAACAGCTTGACCCCGAACACAATCATGTTTCTGTTTTTCGCGGGCGCGCTAGGTGGAGCATTGAACGCCGTGGCAGGCGGCGGAAGCTTCATTGCCTTCCCGGCATTGCTGTTCACCGGAGTTCCTCCGATCCCGGCCAATGCTACCAACACGATTGCCCTCTGGACGGGTGCTGCGGCTAGTGGTGGGGCGTACCGCAAGCGGCTCGATGTCCCACGGCGCGTGATGATTCCACTGCTGACTGCGAGTCTGGTCGGCGGATTGGCGGGTGCGCATCTGCTGCTCAAGACTCCAGCGCACACGTTCATGCGCGTACTGCCATGGCTCACGCTGGGTGCGACTCTACTCTTCGCATTCGGCAAGAAAATCGCCGGCGGACGCAGATCAATCATCGAACACGAAGCAAGCGGCGGAGCCCTACTGGCGGCCACATTCTTTCAACTCTGCGTTGCAGTCTATGGCGGATATTTCGGCGGCGGCATGGGCATCGTGATGCTGGCAATGCTGGCAGCCCTAGGTATGACCGACATCCACGCAATGAACGCACTGAAAAGCGTGATGGGATTCGTGATCAACGGAGTTGCCGTGGTGACCTTCATCGTCGCAAAAGCCGTGTATTGGAAGCACGGAACCATCATGATCGCAGGAGCGATCGCCGGCGGATTCCTCGGCGCACACTATGCCATGAAACTTCCACAGATTTGGATTCGCTGGTTCGTGGTGCTGGTCGGTACTGGAATGACGCTTTACTTCTTCTGGAAGAGTTACTAAGAACAGCGCCGCGGATTTCACGGATTTCCACGGATAAATCAAGAATAGATTTTGATCCGTGAAAATCCGTGGGGATCCGTGGCCAGTTTTATTGCAGCGGCGCCGATACGTGCTCGTGCACGATGAGCCACTTGCCGGCCGCATTCTCGAAGACGACAGTCCAGCGAAAGTTGCCCATCTCGACTTTTCCCGCCTTGCTGGTCATCTCATTCTTGACGGTTGCGGTAGCCCAGACGATGTTTCCGTCCGCGTGGATCGCAGCGTCATCATTCACCGTGAACTTGGCGCTCTTGTAACCAGCAAGCACGCCCTTAACCCCCTTTTCGTATTCCTCCCAGCTGTTGTATTTGAGGGGAGCGATATCGAAAAATGTGTTCGGGCCTGTGCCGTAGAACTTGGCCGTGTTGGCGGGATCGAGAGTCGCCCAGCCATCCCAGATCTGCTGTAGGAAGGCCTTGTCGGGAGCAGGCACGGCCATTTTCTTAGCCGCTGCTTTCTTGGTTTGTGCTGAGACGCAAAGGGCAAGAGTGAGAAGGCAAAGCAGGATCGAAGCAGCACGCCGATGCATAAATAAGTTCCTCCGGAATTCCGGCGAAATTTTCGCACAAACAAATCAATGCCTCAACCAGTGTCTTCTCCGTGCTCTCCGCGGAAGTCCTCTGCGGGTAGGCGGTTGGACCCACCGCTTCAAAGCTCAGCGATACTTTCGCGGAAGCGCTCTCATCTCATATGTCATTCAGTTTGACCGATTTCCACACCCCACGCTAAAATAATCAAGTTTGACTGTACTCGCCGACCCGTTCTGGGGACGCCTGCCTTGGCAGCTGAAGCGCCGTGGCGGAAACACAGCAAGCACAGAAATCAGCTGGCCCCTTGGCAGCGCTGGTGTGCGCCCGAGGGATGTATTTTGTAAGTCCGTTGCGAAAGCCATTGACGGGCTGATTTCAAACGACATTTGACGGAGGCAGACGTATGTACGCGGTTATCCGCGCCGGTGGAAAGCAGTACCGGGTGGCGCCCGGCGATGTGATTCGAGTAGAAAAGCTTGGAACTGGCACCGATGGTGAAGTTGAGTTTCCGGTGCTTGCAGTATCCGGAGAAGAGGGTCAGGTCGGCCAGCAGTCCGATGCGCGCGTAGTCGGCCAGGTCGTAGAAGAAGGCCGCGGCGCGAAAGTGCTGGTCTTCCATTACAAGCGCAAGAAGCAATACAAGAAGCTGCAGGGCCATCGGCAGGCATTCACGGCCGTGCGCATCGCCGAGATCGCCTTCGGTGGACAGAGCTTCAAGGCTCCCGACCTGCCGAAGAAGGAAGCGAAGCCTAAGAAGGTGAAGGCCGCGGCCGAGGCACATGAAGCCGAGCCCGCAGCGAAGAAGGCGAAAAAGAAGTCCGCTCCGAAAAAGGCAGCCAAGAAGGCAACGAAGAAGAAATAGGGCTGGACGGGCGAGGCGCCCGTCCCCACAGATTCAACTGGCAACTGGCCACTGAGAACTGGTTTATATGGCGCACAAAAAAGGACAAGGCACTTCACGAAACGGCCGCGACTCGAATTCGCAGCGGCTTGGCTTCAAGGCATTCGGCGGACAGGTGGTCCCCGGTGGAACCATCATCGTGCGGCAGCGCGGCACTCGCGTAAAGCCCGGACTCAACGTCGGTCGCGGCAAAGATGACACCCTCTTCGCCAAGATCACTGGCCGCATCAAGTTCACGGACAAGGGCTCGATGGGCAAGTTCGTGATGGTCGAACCGGTAGAAGCGAAGTAGCTCGGGTGTGCTGTGGGTTAAGCCGCAAAGCGGCGTAAGAATGCAGCCCACGGCGTAAGCCGTGGGTACTAAACGGAACACAGCCAAGCCCCGAAGGGGCGAAAGATAACCTACGACACACATTCCCGGGCGACGACACAAGGTTTCTCCGCAGGCTTTTGGCGCTGAACAATCATCTCTTCATCTCGCAATCTCCAACGTCGCGAGCAGCTGTTCCCCTTCATACGCCACGGCGAGTTCCAGCTTGTCGAACATCCTTGCCGAGTGGAACTTGTAGTCTCGGCCTACGATGATCGTCGGCACCGATAGCATGCATGTGTCGCCCATTCCGGCCTTCGCTTTGAAGTAGCCAGCGACAATGTTGCAGATCTCGCCCAGCGCGTCCGCGGAAGCTTTTCTGGAGTCGGGATCATCGGAAGGAATGCCAAGCATCTGCGAAGATAGCTTGGTCGAAGCTGTATGGCTGCATTGCAAGATGAAGTTGGCCCGGATCGCGCCGGCGATGCCTACGATCCCGGTTAACTGAGCTGTGGCGAGCGGAGCATCAGTTGGCGTGGTCGTCACAGCAGCGCCAACCATCGTTAAGAAAACTTCCGCGATCGTTTCCTGCAAAACTGCAGACCAGAGATCGCGCGGCAGCACAGCAGTCGGCTTGATCGATTGCGAAGACAAGTTGATCGGCGAAATCGAAGGCACGGTCTGGTCCATACGTTCCTCTATCGGCAGGTTGGCCGGAAGCATTACCCTGTTACTGGCGAGGCGGATGTTGTGCGAGTGGAAGCTCATGTTCATCGATGAGGCAAAAGTCAAAGTAAAGGCCGGCGACGGCGGGAACGGCTGCATGGCCTTTCGGCGCGAGAAGTTTGTGCCCCGCGGCGGCCCTTCCGGCGGAGATGGCGGCAAGGGCGGCGACGTCGTTATGGAATCCAGCGAGCGGCATAACACGCTCGTGCATTTCCGCTTCAATCCCGAGCACGCGGCCGAGCGCGGGCGGCACGGCGAGGGCTCAAACAAAACCGGGCGCGATGGCGGCGACGTGATGTTGAAAGTCCCAGTCGGCACGATCGTCTACGACGACGAAACCGGGGAGAAGGCCTTCGAGTTCACCCAGGCCGATCAGAAGTTCATCATTGCGCGCGGCGGACGCGGCGGACGTGGCAATGCACGGTTCGCCACATCGGTACATCAGGCCCCGCGCGAGCATGAAGCCGGCAGGCCAGGTGAAGAACACACCTACCGGCTCGAACTCAAACTGCTGGCAGATGTAGGACTGGTGGGATACCCGAATGTCGGAAAGTCGACGTTGATCTCGCGCATTTCCTCGGCGCGGCCCAAGATTGCAGATTATCCGTTTACGACATTAGAACCGAATCTTGGAGTCGTCGCGGTTGGCGACGCACGCGACGAAATCAGCTTCGTTGTGGCCGACATTCCCGGGTTGATTGAGGGCGCCCACACCGGAGCCGGATTGGGCACACAGTTCTTACGGCATATCGAACGCACACGACTGCTAGTGCATTTGGTCGACGTCTCCGACGCGAGCGGACGCGACGATGTCACGAAAGATGTCGAAGTCATCATGGGCGAGCTAGCCAGCTTCGGAGCGCATCTGGAAGAGAAGCCAATGCTGATGGTCGCCTCAAAGATCGACGTAGCCAACAAAGACATGCTGGCGGCACTCAAAAAGTACTGCAAGAAAAAGAAGCTGAAGCTCTACGAGATCTCGGCGGTAACGGGTAAAGGCATCGAGGAGTTGAAGTATGCGATCGCCGAGGAAGTTCAGGAGTTGCGGGAACGAGATTCGAAAGAAGCGCAGGAAGCCTCCTGAAGATTCTCCGCCGCCCTTCGGATTTCGCGGCGTAAGGAATCTGCAGCCAACAAGACCGTGAAAGAGCGGTGCTGCCAGCGCCGCGCCAAGCACGAAAAAAATTCAGGGCTTTAGCCCCCATGTACCGCGCTCTTGCCACTTATTCACATCCTGATGTGACATCTGACCTTGCGCCCTTGGTCGGCATTCTGTCATTCTGCGTCACGGCGACGCCGTGGCTTGGTGACAATCAGGCGCCTCAAGGGAGCACTAAGTCTCTGTGGCTCAAGATTTTGCCCGCAAATGATTGAGCCCCATAGATTATTCTGCGATTTCCCGCTAACTCGATGACTCCAGAGATTCACGGGGGAGGGGCGTACCCCACTTTATAGCTGTGGGTCCCGTTCCGGGAACAACTCCGTCCGCCCAAGTTTTCCACACAAAATTCCCCGCAAAACCAAAAGGCGGCCCGCAGGCCGCCTTCCCCATAATCCACAAAACCCGGCGCTATTTTACGCTCGCGGTAACGGTCCGTGCTGGAAATGATATTGCAGAATCCGCGCGGCCAGCGCGGGACTCAAGGTATCACCCTTCGGGTCAACCGTGCGCACGACTTCTCCACGACAAACGACTTCCGTTCCAGACAATCCAGCAATCTCAGTTGGTAGAACGAGATTGATTTCCACCTGAGAGTTTGGCTGCAGCACATCATCGCCGCGAAAAAGCAATCCCGAGCGGCTGATGTTCTCGGTGGTGCCCACATGCCACTGTGTCTCGCCGAGCCGGCGATAGCGCAAAGGCAAGTGGAGTTGGAAACGTTGCGCGCGCACAGGTGGCATTTGCTGCGCCCGCACAGCGGGTTGGGGTTCAGCGGACTGCATCGACATGATGACCTCCCGGGGAGTTGGAGTTGCATCGAGCACTTCGCGGACCCTGGACTTCAGGTCACGAAGGTTAAAGGGCTTCTGGAGCAGGCAAACGCCCGCCTCCAGTGTGCCGTTGTGTCCAATTACGTTTTCCGTGTATCCGGACATGTAAAGGACTTTCACGTTGGGGCGAATCTGGGAGATGCGCTGGGCCAGTTCGCGGCCGTTCATGCCGGGCATGATCACGTCCGTCAGCAAAAGGTGAATCACCGCTTCGTGCGCCACCGCGATCTGCATAGCGACCGCGCCGTCGGCGGCTTCAATGACTTTGTATCCCTGCTTCTCAAGATACTGACGCGCGAGGTAGCGGAGATTGGCTTCGTCTTCGACCAGCAGAATGGTCTCGGTGCCGGGGTCAACCCTCTGGAATTTGACGGGAGCGGTGACTTGGGCTGCTGTCTCTGTTGCCGACGCGACGCGCGGCAAGTAGATCTTGAATGTGGTTCCCTTGCCGATTTCACTGTAGACCCAAATGTATCCGCCGCTCTGCTTGACGATGCCATAGACCGTAGACAGGCCGAGTCCAGTGCCTTTTGGTCCTTTGGTAGTGAAGAACGGTTCAAAGATATGGGACTGGGTTTCCTGGTCCATGCCAGCGCCCGTGTCGCTGATGGCAAACATCACGTAATCGCCCGGCCGCAACGGTGCGTGGAAACGGGCATACTCTTCGTCGAGCGCCGTGTTTGCGGTTTCGATGGTGAGCTTGCCGCCGCTGGGCATGGCGTCACGAGCATTGACGGCGAGGTTCATGATGACCTGCTCGATCTGACCTGAGTCGGCACGCACCGACCAGAGATCCGTGCCGGGAAGCATGACGAGATCGATGTCTTCGCCGATCATCCGCGTGAGCATCTTCAGATTTTCGGTCGCGATGTCATTGAGGTTGACGATTCTTGGAGCGAGCATTTGCTTGCGGCTGAAGGCAAGAAGCTGGCGGGTGAGGGAAGATGCGCGTTCCGATGCGCTGGCAATTTCCTGCGCCGGGCCGCGAAGATGAGGCTCTGCACCGAGGCGCTCGAGCAGGAACTCCGAGTAGCCGGAGATCACCATTAACAGGTTGTTGAAGTCGTGAGCGATGCCGCCGGCCAGGCGTCCGACGGCCTCCATCTTCTGTGATTGCCGCAGTTGCTGCTCTAGAGCACGGCGTTCAGTGACGTCCTCGGCAAAGATCTCGAAGACCACTCCGTCTTTGCGCCCGTTGGTCACGGACCGTCCGGAAACGCGAACGACGGTCGTCATCTCGCCGTTCCGTTTCCACTCCGCAGTTAATCCCGAGAAGGGAGCCGAGGATCGAAGATGATCTGCCAGCTCGAACCACTGCTCGCTGTCGGCATAGAGGCTGAAGATATGTTGGCCGATGACCTCGGTGGTCGAACTCATCCCCAGCAACTCTATGAAGGCCGGGTTGGCGTCGAGGATCTTGCCAGTCCAATCGCAACTGCAGATGCCATACGGGGCGTTGGTGACGAGCGACCGAAAATTTGCCTCGGAGCGGCGGAGTTCTTCCTGCGTAGCGCGCAAGGCAGCGTTGAGCCAGCAGATCAACATGGCCACAAAGACGAACAGGGAAAGCCGCAGGACGGCCGGTCGGAGCTGACCGGCTGTATGTCCGCCCACAAGAGAATAGTAGGCGCTGACGGTAAGGGCGAAGGCGGTGGCCACGACGCCCGGCTTCCAACCGCCGTACCAAGCGCTTACCATCACGGCCACGCTAAAGAGCGCGAGACGGCTTTCCGCGACATCCGCCAGAAGAATCGTTGGGATTAAAGCCAGAGCCGTGCTGAGGACAGCAACCCCGTACCGCAAAATGGGGGCACGAGCGGGCGCTATGCGAAGTAGGGGGAGGGTTACTCGCATGTAACCTATCGTAGTGCCAAAATGTAAAACAAGATAGTTACAGGAGTTCATTTATTTGGACGGGGCAAACACATGACAAAGTTGTCCTCTGGCATCGTCCGGAATGGGCCATCCGGCCAGCCAACTTGCATAACTGCGATGGAATCTGGACACTAGGCGGGACTAGAACTTATGAACATTGGACTGTTCGGCGGTACTTTTGACCCAATACATAAGGGCCATCTGGCTCTCGCCAGAGCTGCGATGGAGCGGTGCAAGCTGCACAGAGTCTGTTTTGTCCCTGCCAACATTCCTCCTCACAAGCAGAAAAGGCCCATTTCCCCGTTTGTGCACCGTTTCGCTATGGTGGCACTGGCGACGACGGGGGAAAAGGCGTTTGCGCCCTCTCTGCTGGAGGCTCCGGAGGAGGGAGCGACCATCCGGAAGATTAAGCAGGAGAAGGAAGAGAAGCCTAACTACAGCATCGACACTGTGCGCCGAATGAAGCAGTCGTTCAAAGTGGCGGACCGGTTATTCCTCCTGGTTGGGATTGATGCCTTCGCGGATATTGCCCAATGGCACGAAGCTGAGGCTCTGTTTCGCGAATGCGAGTTCGTGGTGGCGGCGCGTCCTGGATATTCGCTGGCAGACGTAGCGAATGCATTACCAGAACGTTTGCGTCCGCGGGAAGAAGTGACGCGGCCTTTTCATAAGCAAAAACCGACCGGGGATATGGTCCTGCCGGGAGTGACCATCCATCTAATGGAAGACCTAAAGCAGCCTGCTTCGGCCACAGCCATCCGGGAGGCCGTCGCCGCCGGAAAGCCTTTGGGACGTTTTCTGGAGCCTGCCGTCGCGGACTACATCAAAAAAATGGGCCTTTACAAATAGTTCGGGCCAGCAACGCGCAAAACTACGGCACAAGATATGATGTTTTAGGTCGCTTTGCGATGGTCAGATGGCGACTTTCAAAACAACAAGTGCGGCTATATAGGCCGCTAGGGAAACAGGAGAATCAATGGCTCAGAATCACTATGTCACCAAACCCAACCGCCGGGCCAAGAGCGGCAAGCGGAAAGATCCTTCGGCAGCAACGATGGCGAAATTGCGCAAGCTGGCGGCAGCTGAGGTACAGAAGTCTGGCAAGTAGGCGCGGTCCATTGCGGAATAGCGTTTACAACGAACCGAAAAAAGTATGATTGCATGAAGAAGAATGAACTGAAGAAGCAAGTTTCCGCCGCCATTCAAGCCTGCCTCGAAAAGAAGGCCGAAGAGCTCAGCATCCTGGAAATGGAAAAAGGGTCGCTTGCCGACTACTTTGTGCTGTGCAGCGGAACGAATCCGCGGCAGGTGCAGGCCATCTCTGACGAGGTGGAAATGCGCCTGAAGAAGGTGGGGATCCGTCCGAATAATATCGAGGGCTACAACAACGCGGAATGGATCCTGATCGACTATGTCGATTTCGTGGTCCACATTTTTTCTGAGAAGGCCCGGAAATTCTACGATCTGGAGCGGCTTTGGAAGTCCGCAACGCGGTTGCAGCCAAATGATCTGAAGGCAGCGGCTCCCAAGGCGCGAAAGGGTGCAGCGAAGCCAGCGGCGAAAAAGAAGAAAAGAGTGAAGGCCTGAGTTCTCGCGCCCCAGTCGTTCTGGGTGCCAGAAATCTCCATGACATCAAAGGTTGAGCCTCAAGGCAATTGGGGAACAGACTCTCGCTTGGCTGCATCTCAGCGGTGGAAAGAGAAATCTGCCGCGATGGGTCAGCCGGCGACGAATGCCTTTGTGGATTACGCGGAGCCCGGGCCAGGAATGCAGATTCTCGATCTGGCAAGCGGTACGGGAGAGCCCGCGATAACTCTGGCCCGTCGCATTGGACCGGAAGGACGCGTTACCGCAACGGACTTGAGTGCGGACCTGCTTGAGGTTACCGCCACTCGCGCACAAGCAAACGGGCTGAGCAACATCGTTACCCGGCGCGCGGATGCGCACGAGTTGCCATTCCCGGATAACAGTTTTGATCTCGCAACGTCGCGCTTCGGCATCATGTTTTTCAGTGATGCTGAACGCGCTTTGCGTGAGCTGAGGCGCGTGTTGCGGCCGGGCGCGCGTGCGTGCTTTCTCGTTTGGGACAGTGTCGATCAGGCTTACTTTCGAAGTATGTTCGGAGTAGTTCATCGAGCAATCGGTGGACCATATCTTCTGGCGGACGGCCCGAATCCGTTTCGCTTTGCCGAGCCGGATAGTCTTTCATCGGTCATGCGGAGCGCCGGGTTTCGCGACGCGGTAGAAGAGAAGCGCTTGGTGCCCTGGGTATGGCCGGGTTCAGTCGAGGAGCTTTGGGAACGCGAACGGGCTATCGCTGTCGCGTTTCGGCCACTGCTCGACCGCGTGCCCTCCGATCGCTGGCCACGGATTCATGCGAACGTTCACCAGGAGTTGTCGAAGTACTCTGACGGAGAAAACGTGGCGTTTCAGATTTCGGTGATCTTGGTTTCGGGAAGAAAGTAGTGGTTGTCTAGATCCCTTCTGCGTACGCTTGAGCGCACTCCGACGGAGAAAGGTACCCTGCGATGGACTGCATGGAGGGAATTGCAGCGGCGTAGTCAGCTTGCTCAACGCGGTTACGCCCAGCTGCTTTGGCTCGATATAGCGCCGCGTCGGCTAAGCGCAGAAGCATGGGATGGCTTGCCGGGAATCGCCCGTCTGATGTCGAAACGACGCCAATGCTAATGGAAGCCTGAACCGGGCCTCGCGAAGTCGGGATAGGAATATTCGCGACGTAGCTGCGCAACCTTTCCCCAGCCGTAAGGGCGCCGTGGCTATTGCAGTTTGGGACCACGACCAGGAATTCTTCTCCTCCGTAGCGGCCAACAGAGTCACATGCCCGGATCGATGTAGTAAGTCGATGAGCGAGTTCCCTGAGGACCTGATCACCGATCAGGTGACCGTGAGTGTCGTTCACGGTCTTGAAGTGGTCGACATCGACAAGCATGACCGTGAGAGGTTCGCCAGTGCGATGCTGTCGTGCGATTTCCTTCCCCAAGAATTCAAGAATTGCTCCCCGATTGCAGACGCTGGTGAGTAGGTCGTGTGAAGCTTTGAACTGGAGGTCATCCTGCGCCTTGAAGAGGCGGTATTGGATCGTCAAAATCCGTAGCGCCAGGGCTGCAAACATGATCATTGCAATCCCTGATGACAAAGTAGGATTCTGACGCGCGTCCTGGACTAGGAAAAGGACGGCAAAGAAGGGAAAGACGAGTGGGAAGAGATGGTTGGCGAGGACTCTTTTCGTGCGCGCCGGTTGAGGAGCCAGCGATGTGTTTGGATTCCAGGTGAAGGCAATCAAGAGAGGAATGCCGAACAGCGACGACCATGCCAAATCGAGCCAGTGGCCCGGCACTACGTTGTTTGAAGGAAGAGCAGCGTACGCGTCGGTCAACCCAGCGAGGAACACATAAGCTGTCATCCCCCCGAAAAATCCGCGCGCCGCTTTCGTTCTGGCCAGAGCTGTTCGCAAAACGAAGGAGAGCGTCAGTATTCCATTGAATGCCAGGCTGGATGACCAGCCGAATCCGGACCAGCCTACGTCTGCAAGCCCTATGCCGGGCTTATCGTGAAAGTACAGGTAAACGCTCCCCCAGAAGCATGAGGCTTGTACAAAATCGAAAACGTGCAAACGATCAAAGCGGCTATATTCTCGATCGGGATCGAGGAAGGGCAACATCGCGATGGGAATCACAGAAAGGGAAAACAGGACGTCGTCCAACCGGTCATAGGAATGATCCGATGTAAAGTCAATAGAAGCGCCGAGGCCCTGCGCCATTATGAATGCTAGAAAAGATGCGGCGAGCCACCTCCAGTGGTAGGAAGATGTGCTTGCGGAACGGCTGCGTGCATCGAGAGATGCGAACAGGCATAGAAAACCCAGTGCGACCTGGATCGAGTCGGACGCCACGGCGGCATTGGTAGTGCCAGTCCAAAACGCGATCACCAGGATCTGCGCGAAAAAGAGGGCACAAGCGACGATGGCGATGATGCGCCGGGTAGGCATGAAAAGGCGCCGGCTGCACATTTTCTTATGACGAAAAGCGCACGGCGTATCCTTTCTATCGGCAATTCGAGGGCTAGACTTGAACGCAACCTTTTCCGAAGGTTGGCTTCTCTGCAACATCGGTAATGTGGAACGAAGTTACTCCTGACGAAGGATCATGACCTGCCTTGAAGATCAAGATCGCATGGATCGGGAAGACGAAAGAGTTGGCGATCACGTCGCTCACTGACGAATATCTGAAGAGAATCTCTCGCTATGCGGATATTGAGGGAATTGCGCTGCGGGATGAAGACGACTTGCTCTTGAAATTCGGTAGTCGCGCGAAAGGTGGAGCAAAGTCTACGCTCGTATTGATGGATTCTCGCGGGAAGGAATTTTCGTCGGAGCAGTTCGCGAAATTCCTTGCAGACTATCAGGAGCGGAATCCGTTGCCGCTGATGTTGGCGATTGGCGGAGCGGATGGGTTTAGTCCGGAGGTAAGAGCGGCGGCGCAGAGCACGATTTCATTAGGAAAGATGACGTTAGCGCACGAATTGGCGCGCGTGGTGTTGTTAGAGCAAGTCTATCGGGCATTCACGATTTTGAAGGGGCATCCGTATCATTCGGGGCACTGAGACGGCTGCCCACAGGAAACTCACGGTTATGCTCCGAGTGCCTTTTTGATTTCACCGGCGATGTGGGCGGTCAGCGATTGCATCTTGGCTTCCGATTCTGCTTCGACCATTACCCTGGCTAGCGCCTCCGTACCTGAGTAGCGGACCACGACCCTGCCGTTTCCATCCAACTCTTTTTCCGCGGAGGCAATCGCGGACTGAATCGTCGGCACTTGCGCGAATGGGATTTTTTCGCGCACGCGAACGTTCTGAATCTTCTGCGGAAATACTTTTAGATCGCCGACCAGGTCCGAGAGCGGCTTGGCTGACCGAACAATGATATCCATTAGGCGAAGTGCAGTTAGTAGGCCATCGCCGGTGGTCGCATCTCCGTCGCGGAAGATGATGTGCCCCGACTGCTCGCCTCCAAGAGTGGCGTGCGTCTTAAGCATCTCTTCAAGAACATACTTGTCGCCGACGTTGGCCCGGAGCATGCGGATTCCGGATTTCCTGAGCGCGATCTCCAGACCCATGTTCGACATTGTTGTGGCCACGATCGTATCGCCATTCAGCCTTCCCTGTGCATGCAGGTCGCGAGCTGCCGCAAGCAGCACGGCATCTCCGTTGACGACGCGACCGTTTTCATCGCAGAAAAGGGCGCGGTCGGCGTCGCCGTCGAAGGTTACGCCGAGATCGAATTTTCCTTTGGATTCGGCTACGGTCTTGCCCAGCGTGTCTGGATGCAAAGCTCCGCATTGTTCGTTGATGTTTCTCCCGTCGGGAGAAACATGGATGAACGTTGCCTGGAGGCCGAGCGTGCGAAAGAGTTCGGGAGCCTCGGCAGCGGCGGCGCCGTTCGCGCAGTCGACCAGAACACGCAGCTTGCTGAGATCAGAGCTGACACTCGTCGCGAGTGATCGGATATAAGTTTGGCGGAGTTCGCTCTCGCCCGGCAGAGATGGACGTGGAACCTTCAACGCCGTGTCATCGGCCGCCGCGGGGTTCTGTAACAGCGCGAAGATTTCCGTCTCGATCGAGAGTTCGTGAGAGTCGGGGAGCTTGAATCCGTCGCCGGAGAAAACCTTGATGCCGTTGTCTGTCCAGGGATTGTGCGAAGCAGAAATCACAATGCCGGCGGCCATCTTACGAGACCGCGCGAGATATGCCACCCCAGGCGTTGTGATAACTCCAGCGCTGTGAACATCGACGCCTACTGCGGCCAGACCTTCCGAGACGCGATCGGCAATCCATCGGCTGGACTCGCGGGTGTCCTGACCGATCAAGGCTTGTGCCTTCGGTGAGCTCCTCACAAGATCGTGCCCCAGCGCCCGACCAATGAGATAGGTAGATTCCTTCGTCAGGGGAAATTCGCCAGCGACCCCGCGGATGCCGTCTGTTCCGAATAATTGCCTTTGTGTCATAGACCGTCTTTTAGCATGAACAGGAATTCTAAGGATGTGATCCGAGCTCATCGAGTTATCCGCGTTCGCTACACGAGGATGCCAATACTCTATCAGTGAGTGGTGGCGCTTCCTACCTTTTGCACGATCACGGTGACGCGGATGGACGTAGCTTGTTCCACCTGCACGAGCGGGTCGGGAACATAGACATTGGTGGTGAACACGGCGTTGCCTAAAGTGCCGGTCGCGTCGATCGGATCAGTCGTTGCTGCATCAATGGACTCGACATGGTGACGTGGTCCCGTAATGGTGATACGTGGGGGATCGGCCAGCACCTGCACGATCTGTTCTCCTGTAGCAAACACCCCGGTAACGCGTGGATGCACTTCGACCTGCCGGCTTAACTTGTTATCGAACGAGAGATGGAGTTGGCTGGGGACGACCTGCACGATTTCAAGGCCGCGGGGATGGCGGACCTGTTGGGAGGTGAGATCGAAGGTTCGTTCGCCTGCTTTGACGCCAGCCAGATCGATTTCCGCCTGGACTTCGCTCACCCTCAATTGGCGAACCAGCCTCTCGGGGCCGCGCACGCGGATTTGGGCTTCGGGAATGGATTCGGAACTGATTTCGACTTGACCAGGCATATGCTGAAAGACAATGGGCGCACGCACAGCTACTTCGGCGGGTTGCTCATCACGCGAGATCGTGAACCACATCCCAGTCGCCAGCACCAGGGACAAGACTTTGAGTCCGAGGTTATGCAAGACGTAGCGTTGGACGAATGTGATCATGATTGCGGCTCCGAAGGAGTACCTGCCTCGGATTTACGTTGTGGAGTGGGCCCCATGAGATGAGATTCCAGGTTGGCGTCGGCCTCGTCATCGATGTTCTGCGCGACCGGAGTTGGCAACGCGACCGGGGTCATGTGGCGGCGAAGTTCGCTACCCAACCGCTCGCGTAACTGCTCAACGGTAAGATCGCGTTCGATGCGGCCTCCCACGGCAAAACTGATCGCACCTGTTTCTTCCGAGCAGATCACCGCGATGGCGTCCGTCTCTTCGGTAATACCGATGCCGGCGCGATGGCGCGTGCCGAGTTGCGTGGAAAGAAGAGGATTCATCGAGAGCGGAAGAAAACATGCCGCGGCCGCGATGCGATCCTTCTGCACAATGACGGCGCCGTCGTGAAGAGGGGCACTTGGGCGGAAGATCGTGGCCAGCAGATCGTAGGAAAGCCGGGCGTCGAGTGGAACTCCGCTTTCGATGTGCGTGCGCAGGCCGATTTCGCGCTCAATGATGATCAGAGCACCGGTCTGGTGCTGCGAAAAGAGATTCGCTGCAAGCACGATGTCGTCGTAGGAATCGCCTTCAATGGCAGACGATCGCAGGAATGCGAGGCGGCGTCCCAGATCGGCGAGAACGTGGCGAATCTCCGATTGAAAAACAACGATGAGCGCAAACACTACGTAAGGCAGGACGTGCGCGACCACCCAATTTAACGTGGTCAACTCGCCAATGCGTGCCAGATAAAAAATGACTGAGACGACAATTAGCCCAGCGAGCATCGGCACGGCCCGGGTGCCGCGAATCATCACCAGAACCTGGTAGATCAGGACGGCGACGAGCACGATATCGAGCGCAATCCACGCCCCTTGCTGCCATCTTGTAATAACCGGAACCACCCGTAATGGACTCCTGCTTCAACTTAGACTCTGGAAACTCTATTGTAATGCAGGCTGCCGATTGCCCCTTGCAGTCGATACGCTGCATGCGACAGCAGATTCCTCCGGTTTCGCCGGTCGGATTGACAGGATTACTTTTTTGGTTCCTTTTTCGTGACTGATGCCTGGATTTCGCCACCGGCCAGACGGGCTGAAATCTGATCACCGAGACTGACCGTAGCGGGATCTTTTAGCAGCTTGCCGTCAGCATCAAAGACAAGCGCATATCCGCGATCGAGGATGGCCAGTGGAGACAGCGATTGGAGAGCCGTCTCCAGGCGTTCGCTGCGGACACGATGCTGCAAAAGCACGTTGCGGGTCACGGCGACGAGCGCGGTCGTTTTGCTGTCGAGTTCTTTACGCATGCCCGAGAGGACTAGGCGCAGGTCGTAGTGGCGAACTGCGGCTGAGATCGTTTCCCACTGGCGGCGCATTCGTTCGAGCAGGCCGCGCTCGGCGAGTTCTATGCGGTGGGTGAGGTCGTCAATCTTCTGCTGGTGCTGACGGATGACTTCCATCATGCGCGCAAAGGCACCGTGCTGGGCGAGTTCGGTAAGGGCCTGGCGGCCCATCAAGAGCCGGTAGCGCATGGCGCGGCTCAGGCGTTCGTGAAGTGCGGCTGCTTGGTCTTCAATTTCCTGGCGTGATCGGATCACCAGTTCTGCGGCGGCCGACGGAGTGGGAGCGCGCAGGTCGGCTACGAAGTCGGTGATCGTGAAGTCCGTTTCGTGTCCGACCGCAGAAATCACGGGAATTTCAGATGCCGCGATGGTGCGAGCCAGGCCTTCGTTATTGAAGGGGGCGAGGTCTTCGGCCGAGCCGCCACCCCGCGCGACGATGATCACTTCAACGGTTTTTCGCTGGTTGAAGAAGCGAACGCCTGACGCAACCTCGAAGGAAGCAGCATCGCCCTGCACCTGGGCGGGAAAGATCAGGACGTTCACGGAATGATGGCGCCGCTGCAGAATGTTGAGAATGTCACGTAGAGCGGCGGCTTGGGGAGAAGTGACCACCCCGATTCGCGCCGGTAGCGACGGGATCGGCTTTTTGCGCTCGGCGACGAAGAGTCCTTCGGCTTCGAGTTTTGCTTTGAGCTGCTCGAAAGCGAGTTGCAGTGATCCAGCGCCTTTTGGCTCGATATGCTCGGCGGAGATTTGCAGTTCGCCGCGATCTTCGTAGATGGTCACGCTGCCGCGAACGACGACCTGAAGACCGTCCGCTGGACGAAACCGCAGAAGCCGCGCTGAGGAACGAAACATCACCACGCGAATCTGCGCGTTGCCATCTTTTAGGGTGAAATATAGATGTCCGGATTCTGGCGCACGGAAGTTGGAGATTTCACCTTCGACCCAGGCGTCGGAATATTCGCGCTCGATGTGCGTGCGAACCGCCGCAACGAGATCGCGCACCTTCCAGACGCGCCGCTCGGGCGGTCGGAAGGTGAATCCCAACTGATCATGGAACGAAGACATTTACGGCAGTGTAACGCACGGAGAGCAAGCACCACAGAGGGCACAGAGGAGCACGGGGATATCGAGGTTCGAAACAAGATAGCCTTCGACAGGAGAAAGTCAAAAGCCCCACTTCCCGCGCCAACGACGCGCGAGAAATGGGACATCCAATCGTGCGCAAGTTAGAAGGTTGCGTCCAGGTGGAAGACGTCGCCGATTTGCAGCGTGGCGCGGTTGTACATCACCAGGTTTCCGCCAATGACCACGTGCACATAGTTCGGAGGTGGTGGAGGGAGCATGACTTCGAGTTCACGCGGGCAGGGCTGCATTTTCTTCTGCAAGCCTGGCGGCAGGGTTCCGTTCACAATGAGTTGGCGTTCCAAGCCAGGAGGCAAACGATCGCGCTTCGCCAGTCCGGGCGGCAGATGATCATAGTGGGCCCGGTACCACTCGTGGATGTCTCGGTCGCGGTCGGCGTAGCGACCGTGACCTTGGCCGTGACCATGACCATGTCCGTGCCCGTGATCCCGATCGTGATCGTAGTCGCGGTCATCACCATCACGGTCGTGTTTGTCGTGTCCGTGGCCATTGCCTTGAGCCAAAGCGACGGTGCTCGAAAGCGCCAGGCACAGCGCGGCAAACGCGCTGGCGCGGAAAAATAGCCTTAGTGTCATTGAACCTCCTCTGCTTGCGGGAAATTCCAGAATACAGAAGAAACGCCGGCCGCCACAGGTTACGGGAGGACACTCGCTCCCTATCTCCTTGGTGCCCTGAGCGTTACAGTTGTTGTTTCGACCCGGCTGACCTGGTTTGGAGCCACAAGCCTGAGTTGTGCCAACGACTATAATCCTTGCCCATGAATCTCGAACAGAAAGTCGAAGAGCTGAAGAGACGCAACCAGCTAGCCGAAGATGGCGGCGGGGCAAAGCGACGCGAGCGCCAGCATAAAGAAGGCAAGATGTCGGCTCGCGAGCGCATCGAGTTTTTGCTCGACGAAGGGACGTTCGAAGAAACCGACAAGCTCGTCACGCACCGCTGCAACGACTTCGGCATGGCCGAGCAGAAGATTTATGGCGACGGATTCGTTACCGGCTACGGCCGGATCGAGGGCCGGCTGGTGTATGTGTTCGCCCAGGATTTCACCGTGTTCGGCGGATCGCTTTCGGAAGCGAATGCTGGAAAGATCGTAAAGGTCATGGATCTGGCTGCGAAGATGGGCGCGCCCTTGATCGGCTTAAACGATTCTGGCGGCGCGCGCATTCAAGAAGGGGTGATGTCGCTGGCAGGTTATGCCGACATCTTTCTGAGAAATACCTTATATAGCGGGGTGGTGCCGCAGATCTCAGCGATTATGGGACCGTGTGCCGGCGGTGCTGTGTACTCTCCCGCGATTACGGACTTCGTTGTCATGGTCGACAAGACTTCGTACATGTTCATCACCGGGCCGGATGTCATCAAGACCGTCACACATGAGGAGGTCACGAAGGAGCAACTTGGCGGTGCGATGACACACAATGGGACGTCGGGCGTCGCGCATTTTGTCGCACACGATGACGCAGAATGTCTCTCTATGGTGCGGGAGTTGCTGAGTTTTGTTCCCTCAAACAATCTCGAGGACCCTCCGCGAAAGACGTGCACCGACCCAGTCGATCGCGCCGATGCCGCGCTTGACAAGATCGTGCCGCCGCAATCCAACCAGCCTTATGACATCAAAGACGTCATTCATTCGGTAGTTGATGACGGATATTTCTTTGAGGTGCAGGAGCACTACGCGAAGAATATTGTCGTAGGATTTGCGCGGCTCGACGGACGCTCGGTAGGCATCGTGGCGAACCAGCCTTCCGTTTTGGCCGGGACTCTGGACATCAATGCTTCAGTCAAGGGTGCGCGTTTTGTGCGGTTCTGTGACTGCTTCAACATTCCGCTGGTGACGTTTGAAGATGTGCCGGGATTTCTACCCGGGACCGCGCAGGAATACGGCGGAATCATCAAGCACGGTGCGAAGCTGCTCTTCGCGTTCGCCGAGGCGACCGTGCCCAAAGTTACCGTCATCACACGCAAGGCATATGGCGGCGCCTATTGCGTCATGGCGTCAAAACACATTCGTACTGATGTGAACTATGCATGGCCAACCGCTGAGATCGCAGTGATGGGTCCGGAGGGCGCGGTCGACATTGTGTACAAGCGCGAACTCGACGCGGCCGGCCCGAACGGCGATCAGGTGCGACGAGACAAGATCGAAGAGTTCCGCGACCGTTTCGCCAATCCTTACGTAGTAGCGGATCGGGGGTTCGTCGACGCCGTCATCCAGCCGCGCGACACGCGGAAGAAGCTGATTCAGGCGCTCGCGATGTTGGAGACGAAGAGGGATAAGAATCCGCCGAAGAAGCACGGGAATATACCGCTGTAGATCGTGAAATTGTCGAACGGGCTAGAGACGTAGCTTGCAACGTCTCTGCCGCAGCACCACGCAACATCTGGTTTGGCAATAGCGTCCGCAAGACGTAGCAAGGTACGTCTCTACGAAATTCTCCTAGGAGCGGCTATCGCGATATGAGTAAGACATCGATTCTGTTCTGCCTTTTGGCTCTTCCATTGTTTGCGCAGGACTCATCAACCTGGCTCTCCTCCCTCCCACAGGTGAAGGACTATGTCCAACACCGTGCCTCGAGCTATGACCGCAGCGGGGGGAATGCCGACTTCCGACCGATTGCTCCTGGAGAGACGCTGACTCTGCTGGACGACGCCGGACCCGGAATTGTCACGCATGTGTGGGTGACGATCGCGAGCGACGATCCGAATCATTTGAAGGCGCTGGTTCTGCGCATGTATTGGGATGGAGAGGCCACTCCAAGCGTGCAGGCTCCGATCGGCGATTTTTACGGCATGGGACTGGGCGAGTATCACTCGTATCAGTCGGCGCCGTTGCAGGTCGGCTCTGACAAGGCTTTGAATTGCTTCTTTCCCATGCCTTTTCAGAAGCACGCTCGCATCACCGTAACGAATGAGGGAGCCATCAAGACGGACGCTTTTTACTTCAACGTCGACTATCGGACTTACAGCAAGCCGCTGGCTGCGGACCAGCTTTACTTTCATGCGCAGTATCGACAGGCGGCGCCTGCTCCAGGGACGACGAATCAGTGGAAGTCGAACGGTGACATGGATAGCAAAAAAAATCTGGATGGGGAAGGGAACTATGTCTGGATGGAAGCCGCTGGCCGCGGACATTTTGTCGGCGTGACGATGTCGGTCCTGCAGAATCAGGACAAGTGGTTCGGCGAGGGCGATGACATGTTCTTCGTCGACGGCGAAAAGCTGCCCTCAATCAACGGCACAGGCACCGAAGACTATTTTCTTGGCGCGTGGGATTTCGGTGGGCACCCGTTTTCGTATCAGCTCTATGGAGCGCCTGTTGTAGGAGCAGAACTCGCCGGCGGCCGCTCGTCCGTGTATCGCTTTCATCTTGACTCTCCGATTCCGTTTACAAAATCGCTGCGCGCGACGATCGAGCATGGACATGCCAACCATCGCTCGGATAATTATTTCTCAGTAGCCTACTGGTACCAGACCGAGCCACACGCCGCGTTCCCTGCGCTGCCAGGTCTGGAGCAGCGGATTTTGCGAATCTATTCTGTGGGCGGACCTGGGAACGCAGAGAGGTAGCGAGCAGAGCGATGAGTAAAGCCCTGAAGGCATCAGAATGCGGTCATCTTTTTCTTTGGCGGATTCTGGCCGCGCATCGACCGCAAATGACCGAACCGGCTCTGCAGAGATACTTAGGTAACGCCTATCACGAGGATTGTGATTGCCAGTCGGAGTGGTTGTTAGTCAAGGCTCTGGAGTGAGCAGATTCCTTGACAGGGGCGGGTTCTGAAGGTATTGTGCCGCGTAGGATTGGCGCGGATATCTCGGGCTCGCAGCCGACCTGCTTTTCTTCCCTTCCTCCAAAGCCCCGAACAGTGCATTGGTCAAACTCCGATTCCCCCGGTGAAGGTCGAGCCATGTCATCTGGCCGTGGAAGTAGCCACCTTTCTGTTCGAGCTCTTCTCGTCTTAGTTATCGCTCTTCTTCTCTTGTGCAGTGTCGTGCTGCCAGTGAGAGCGTCAGCCGGCATTGGCTTCCAACCCGTCAATCCGGATGAATTGAAGATGAAGAGTGAGCCGGAAGCACCGGGAGCGCCAGCGATCATCTTGTTTCGGGAAGTGGACCGTAATGATGACCGCTACATGCCACACGAGGACAACTATCTCCGCATCAAGATTCTGACTGAAGAAGGGCGTAACTTTGCCAACGTCGAACTTGGCTTTGAAAAGGGGCTCGAGAACATCGTGAATGTTCACGGGCGAACCATAAGGGCAGATGGATCGATCGTAGAGTTTGACGGCAGAGTATTTGAAAAATCGGTGGTGAAGGGACGGCGCGGAACGGCTTTTCTAGTAAAGGCCTTCACCCTCCCCAGCGTAGAGGTTGGCTCGATCATCGAGTACTTTTACACAGTCGATCTCAAGGAACATTACGTATTCAATTCGCGTTGGATTCTCAGCCAGGACCTGTTCACCAAAGATGCGCGGTTTACGCTCAAGCCGTACAGCAGCCCGTACAACGAGTTTCACTTGAGGTGGACGTGGCAGCTGTTGCCGCAAAGCGCTCAGCCAAAGCAGGGTCCGAACGGCGTTGTAGAAATGACCGCGCACAATATTGCGGCGTTCCAGACCGAAGATTTCATGCCGCCGGAAAACGAACTGAAGGCGCGCGTGGATTTCATCTATGAAGAGGAGCAACCGGGCAGCGATCCGGATAAGTTCTGGAAGACCATTGGCAAGAAACGGAATAGCGCCTTGGAGAGCTTCGTGGGCAAACGCAAGACGATGGACGAAGCTGTGGCGCAGATTGTTTTGGCGACTGATACTCCGGAGCAAAAGCTGAGAAAGATCTACAGCCGCGTACAGCAAATACGCAACACGTCGTACGAAATCCGTAAAACCGAGCAAGAGGAGAAACGGGATAAGGAGAAGGCCATTGCAAATGTCGAGGACATTTGGAAGCGCGGCTATGGCGATGGCATGCAGCTCACTTGGCTTTTCCTGGCACTCGCACGCGCGGCAGGATTCGAAGCCCATGGGTGCTGGGTTTCGGACCGACGGCAGTACTTCTTCCATCGCAATCTGATGGAGAGCGGACAATTGGACGCAAACGTGGTGCAGGTGAAGTTGGATGGAAAAGACGTTTACTTTGATCCCGGCGGAGCCTTCACTCCGTTCGGGATGCTGACCTGGTCGGAAACCGGCGTGGTCGGATTGCGTCTTGATGCCGACGGAGGAACATGGATTCAAACAACGATTCCTCAGGCATCCGAATCACAGATTAGGCGGGACGCGAAGTTGAAGTTGTCGGACACCGGAGACTTGGAGGGCCGGCTGACGGTCACGTATACCGGGTTGGAAGCAATGTACCGCCGGCTGGAGCAGCGCCATGAGGATGACACGGCCCGCAAGAAGTACCTGGAAGACTCAATCAAAGAGCAGATTCCGGCAGCTGCAGAGTTGGAACTGACGAACAAACCAGACTGGACGAGTACAGGAACTCCGCTGGTTGCAGTTCTGGATCTCAAAATTCCGGGATGGGCATCAGGCGCGGGAAAGCGAGCGTTACTCCCCGTGGGGTTTTTCACCGCGCACGAGAAAAACATCTTCGAGCATACTAACCGGGTTTATCCGATCTACTTTGAGTATCCCTACCAGAAGATTGACGACGTGACCGTGGACTTGCCGCCCGGTTGGAAGGTCGGCAGCGTGCCGCCTCAGAAGACACAGGACAGCAACGTAGTGCTCTACGACATGAAAGTTGAAGGCGGCAAAGGCACTGTCAACGTTGTTCGGAAGCTTAACGTGGATATCGTTTTAGTGGACGTAAAGTATTACGCCGCGTTGCGGAACTTTTTCCAGATAGTGAGAACCGGTGATGAACAACAGATCCTGCTGCAACCCTCAGATGCAACGGCGAGCAACTAAGAACTTCGGCCTTCTTCAACTTGCAGGATTTGTGCTGCTGGCGTGTGCCACATGCCTGGCGGGGGATGCCCCGCAATGGCTGCATGCCCAGTCGAATGTGACCCTGCCCGCTTACGACGACAAAACCGATGCTGTCCTCTTGTACTCGGAGACTGAGGTCACGGTAGTTTCGGTCGATAAGATCAAGACGACGGTACGCGAGGCTTACAAGATTCTGCGGCCAAATGGGCGCAGCCGTGGCACGGTACATGTCGCTTTCAATCCACAGCAAAAGGTCAAGAGCCTTCACGGATGGTGTATTCCGGCCCAGGGGAAAGATTACGAAGTAAAGGACAAGGATGCGATTGAGGCCTCGCTTAGTCTCGAGGGCGCCGAGTTGATCTCGGATGTGAAGTACAAGCAACTTCAGATTCCGGCATCCGAACCGGGGAACATCGTTGGATACGAATATGAACTGGAAGACCACCCGTTTTTCCTGCAAGACGAGTGGGTCTTTCAAGGACGCGATCCGGTGCGGGAAAGCCACTATTCCCTGCAACTGCCCCAGGGTTGGGAGTTCAAGACTTCCTGGGTCAACCGTGCCGAAGTCAGTAGCAGCCAAGCGGGAAATAATCGGTGGCAGTGGGCTCTGAGCGATGTGAAAGCGATCCGGAACGAACCTGCCATGCCGCCGATCGAAGGGGTGATGGGACAGATGATTGTCACCTTTTTCGCTCCAGGGGGAAAGACCGGGTTCGCCGCCTGGGACGATATGGGCCGCTGGTACTCGGCATTGCTCGCCGGACGCATCGATGCTACGCCTGAAATCAAGCAGCAGGTTGCGACGGTTACATCGGGGAAGGCTACGCAGTTGGCAAATATGGAAGCGATAGCGAAGTTCGTTCAGAGCGACATTCGCTATGTGGCAATCGAACTCGGAGTTGGCGGCTTTCAACCGCATCCCGCGGCGGAGGTTTTCGCGCACCGGTATGGAGACTGCAAAGACAAGGCAACCCTAACGCGATCGATGCTACGCGAGATCGGTGTGGAGAGTTTCCATGTTGTCATTAACACAGAGCGCGGAGCCGTAACAATGGAGACTCCGGCTCATCACGGGTTTAACCACGCGATTGTTGCGGTCAAGTTGCCAGAGGGCATCAAGGATTCTTCTTTAGTCGCGACGATGCAGGATCCAAAGCTGGGGCGGCTTATGTTTTTTGACCCCACCGACGAGATGACACCATTCGGCCAGATTCGCGGCGCTCTGCAGGCCAACTATGGCCTGTTGGTGACGCCCGATGGCGGTGAGTTGATTCGTTTGCCACAACAACCATCGGAGATGAACAGCATCGAGCGTACTGCCAAACTGACGCTCGATGGCCAGGGAACGTTGATGGGCGAAGTAAAGGAGGTACGTCTGGGGGAGCGCGCCTCATCGGAACGTTGGGCTCTTCGCACCGTGAACAAGGACCAGGACCGGATCAAACCAATCGAAGCGCTGTTAGCCAGTGCGCTTCCGAGCTATCGGATCACGAAAGCGCAAGTCATCAACCTCAGTCGCACTGACCAGCCATTTGGTTTCGACTACTCGTTTCAGTCCACAGGCTATGCCAAGAATGCAGGGGGCCTGCTGCTCGTGCGGCCACGGGTGCTGGGGAATAAGGGATATGGGTTCCTGGAAACCAAAGAGCCACGGAACTTCCCGATCGAACTCGAGGCGCCGGCGCGCGACATCGATAGTTTTGAAATCACGATTCCCGCCGGCTACGTCGTCGACGATATTCCTCCGCCGGTCGACGCGGACTATGGATTCGCCAGTTATCACTCCAAGACCGAGATAAAGGGCAACGTGATCGACTACACGCGGACCTTTGAAGTGAAGGAACTCAGCGTGCCCGTAAGCCGCGCGGACGACCTCAAGAAGTTCTACCGCATCATTGCCGGGGATGAGAGGAACACGGTCGTGCTGAAGGCTGTAGGCCAGTAACAGTCGGCAGAAAGCAAATTCCTCCCCTTCGACTTCGCTCTGAGTCGGAATGACAAAATGAGAATGCTACCGCTAGAGATTAACGGCTGAGGGCTGAGGGCTGAGAGCTGAGAGCTGAGAGCTGAGAGCTGAGAGCGGAGAGCGGAAGGCCGCAGGCTCGTGCCGCCAAAAAGTAAGAGAGTTCCGAGGTGGTGTAGGGTCCATTCGTCTCGGCCAGTAGCTCGCTTCTGACCCTTGCTCGACCTGCTTTCGAAACTTCCCTTGCGGGGCTGTCTCGCGCGATCTTCGCTCGGGCTCCGGGCTCACCGCCAACCGGATAAACCTACCCTACGCCTCGGAACTCTATCCTGCCTTCAACATTTCTTCTCCGTTCTCCTCGACCAGCGCT
>Ga0126370_10000049_pt1 | contig 33539 bp, 34 predicted proteins | sample PanSoiMetaPlot_3_FD_92586 | JGI IMG/M metagenome (GOLD analysis project Ga0126370, IMG submission 92586) | Tropical forest soil microbial communities from Panama - MetaG Plot_3 | ecosystem: Environmental > Terrestrial > Soil > Tropical forest > Bulk soil | place: Panama | collected 2016-02-17 | reverse complement strand
TGATCCGGCGCGGACCCGAAACATTGGTCGCCAGCGCGCCACCGATCGTGCCGCGGCCGGCCACGCCGGCGAAGATGGCGGCGCAGTTCATTGGCTCGAAGGCGAGCTGCTGGCCCTTGGCGGCGAGGAGGGCTTCGATCTCAGCGAGCGGCGTGCCGGCTTTCGCCGATAGCACGAGCTCTTCGGGTTCGTAGAGCGTGATGCCGCTGAGAGCCGAGAGATCAAGCGTGAGATCGGTCTGCGCCGGCCGGCCGATTGCGCGCTTGGAGCCGTGGCCCACAATCTCAATCGTCTTGCCTTCGGCCAGAGCCGATTGCACCGCGGCCTCGACATCCTTGGCATCGCGCGGTTGTAGTGTATCGGGCATCGATAATCAGAATCTCGGAATATCCGCAAATGCGACCCGGCCGGCGTGAACATGCATCCGACCGAGTTCGGCGCATCGGTGCAGCGTCGGAAACACTTTACCGGGATTGAGCAGACCCTTGTCGTCGAACGCGCATTTGAGCCGCTGCTGCTGGTTGAGATCGGCCTCGGAGAACATGGCGGGCATGAGATCGCGTTTCTCGACGCCCACGCCATGCTCGCCGGTGAGCACACCCCCCACCTCGACGCAAAGCCTGAGAATATCTGCGCCAAACCTTTCAGTGCGCTCGAGCTCGCCCGGCTTGTTTGCATCATAGAGAATGAGCGGATGAAGGTTGCCGTCGCCGGCGTGGAACACATTGGCAACGGCAAGCCCATAGGTCTCGGACAATTCGCGCATGCGTTTGAGAACCTGAGGCAGCCGCGCCCGGGGGATCGTGCCGTCCATGCAGTAGTAGTCGGGGGAGATGCGACCGACTGCCGGGAAGGCCGCCTTGCGCCCGGCCCAGAACAAAAGCCGTTCCTCTTCAGAGCTTGAGGCGCGGCAAGTCACGGCGCGGCAGGACCGTGCGATCGCCTCAAGGCGCGTGATAAGATGATCGACCTCTGCGCGCGGACCGTCGACCTCGATGATCAATAGCGCGTCGACGTCGAGCGGATAGCCGGCGTGGACGAACTCCTCGGCTGCGTGAATCGCCGGGCGATCCATCATCTCCATACCGGCGGGAATGATGCCCGCGCCGATGACCTTGCCCACACACTCCCCGGCATCCTCGGACGAGGCAAAGCCGATAAGGACCGCGCGCGCGCCATCCGGCTTCTTGAGGATGCGAACGGTGATCTCGGTAACGACGCCGAGCAGACCCTCCGAACCGGTGACAATGCCAAGAAGATCATACCCGTCGGCGTCGAGGTGCTTGCCGCCCAGGCGCACGACTTCGCCCGTCATCAGCACCAGCTCACACCCGAGCAGGTTATTGGTCGTCATCCCGTATTTGAGGCAGTGCACGCCGCCGGAATTCTCCGCCACATTGCCACCGATGGTGCAGGCGATTTGCGAGGATGGATCGGGCGCATAGTAAAAGCCGGCGTGTTCGACTGCTTGCGTGACGGCAAGATTGGTCACGCCCGGTTCGACGATGGCGAGCCGGTTGGCGAAATCGATTTCACGGATGCGGTTGAACTTGGCCATGCCGAGAAGCACGCCATCGGAAAGGGGCAGCGCGCCGCCGGAAAGCGAGGTGCCGGCCCCGCGAGGCACGACTTTGATCCCCTCGGCGTGACAAAACGCAAGGATCCGGCTTACCTGCTGGGTGGTCTCGGGCAAGACGACCACCATGGGCAGCTGACGATAGGCGGTCAGTCCGTCGGTTTCATAGGGCCGCATCTCCGGTTCGGCCGCGATCACCCCCTCGCCAGGCACGATGGCGCGCAGCGCCGCCACGATGCGCTCGCGACGGGCGAGCACGGATTGGTCCGGCCGGGGCATCGCGACCGACACGCAGGCCCTCCTTCCTGGCACGCGCGGGGGGTCGATCACGACCCCTCGTTACGCCGCGTTTATAGCAACGCCGCCTCAACTCGCGCTGTTCCGCGGAAGCCGACGCGCGTCTCGAACCCATTGTCCCTTTGGGCCGTTGACACTGCAAGCCATTGCCGTCATTCGAGCAGCGTGGGGTTTGCGATCGCAAGTCGGCTCGAGCCGACTTGCGGCATTTATGAGGGTCGATTTTTCGAGGCGGCGCCGCGCCGAGCGTGGCGCCAATTCAAGCTGATCTGGATCAAGAGGAGAAAACGATGAAGAGTTGGGTGATTGCCGGCATTGCTCTCGCTGCTTCGAGCGGGACCAGTTTAGCGCAGGATGTCGCCGCCGGTGAGCAGGTGTTCCGGCGTTTCTGCTCTCCCTGCCACGACGTTGGACCGGACGCCAAAACCAAGCTCGGACCTCCGCTCAATGGGCTTGAGGGCCGCAAGGCCGGCACGTTCGAGGGCTTCAATTACTCAGAGGCCAATAAATCCTCCGGCATCGTGTGGAGCACAGAGAGCTTCGACAAATATATCCGCGCGCCGATGCAAGAAATGCCGGGCACCCGCATGGCCTTCGTTGGCGTCAAGAATGACAAGGACATCACCGATTTATGGGCCTATCTCAAGCAATTCGGGCCTGATGGGGCCAAGAAGTAGCCAATAGCGGGCACTCCACGCTGGAGGCAATGCGCTCATTCATCAAGCAAGAAGCCGGTCGATAGACTTCATCCGCGTTGCAACGGCGCCGAGCCGGCTTAGACTTGCGTCAAATTTGGCGCAAGTCTGCGCGTCGCTGCCGCAGGCCGGCGTGCGCCGTCGGGAGGGCGAACCATGCTCAAAGACGTCGTTGTCAATCTTTCCGGTCGCGCGCCGCGCGACTTCGCGGCCGAGTATGCGATCTCGATCGCTGCGACATTCGGTGCGCATATTACCGGCATCTCGTTCGTCTATGAGCCGGTCATTCCCGACGGCACGCTCGGTGGCGTTCCCGTCGATTTAATCGAGCTTCAGCGCGCCGAAAACAGCAAGGCCGCCAACGAAGCGATCAGCCGCTTCGATGCGGCGGTGAAAAAGGCGGGAATTTCCGCGGAAACGCGGATTCTCGATGCGACCTTCGGTGGTGCGGCCACCCGCTTCGCCCAGATCGGCCACCGCTTTGACCTCGCGGTCGTCGGTCAGGCGCAGCGCGAGGGCGGAGCATCCGACGAACTCATCATCGAAGGAGCGCTCTTCGAGTCCGGACGTCCCCTCGTCGTGGTGCCCTATATCCAAAAGCGCGGACTAACCCTCGAGCGCGTGCTCGCGTGCTGGGACGGTAGCCGCACGGCTGCGCGGGCCATCGGCGACGCCAGGCCTTTTCTCGAGCGCGCCAAGGCGGTCGACATCGTGATCGTCGCCGAAGAACGCAAGAGCGAGGAGATGACCGGCGCAAATATGAGCGCGCATCTCGCGCGGCACGGCGTCCCGGCCAGCATCAAACGCATGGCGAAGGGCGACATTGGGATCGAAGATGTCCTGCTGTCCTACGCGGCCGATAGTGGGGCGGATCTCATGGTGATGGGCGGCTACGGACATTCCCGTCTACGTGAGTTCATTCTCGGCGGCGTGACCCGGGGGATTCTTGCCTCCATGACGGTGCCAGTGCTGATGTCGCACTGAGCGCCGGGCAACCTTTTGAGTTTACATTCGTTTCCGCGCGAGGAACTTCGCTTTCCGAGCCGCGTTATCTGGCCACTTTCCTCGGTGCTTTTTTGTCCCTTCGCGTGTCAACCGTTGCTGGATCTGCTCGGTGGCTAGCTCAATGGATTACGCCCTCGCAACAAGGCCGCAGACGCCAGGTCTACGAATGGCCGGCGCATTCACGTTCGGAATCGAGGAGGAGTATTTCCTAGTCGACGCCGAGACGAAGTCGCTTGTCCGCAAGATGCCGCAGGCCTTCTTGGAGGCTGCCAAGGCAGCAGCCAACGGCCGCATCTCGCCGGAGTTCCTGCAGCCGCAGATCGAGGTGATCTCCTCGCCCCACGACAACATGGCGGACGCGCGCGCCGAGCTGCGGGAGCTGCGTCGAACAATCGCCGCGGTAGCCGGCGAACACGGCCTCGCCATTCTCGCCGCTGGCACCCATCCCACCGGCACCTGGCGCAAGGCCCGGCAGACGGAGAAAGAGCGCTACGACAACGTCATGCATGACCTGCAGATGATCGGGCAGCGCGACCTGCTTTGCGGGCTACACGTGCATGTCGAGTTACCCGATCCAGACGGTCGGGTCGACCTGATGTATCGAATGCTGCCCTATCTGCCGCTATTCCTTGCGCTGTCGACTTCCTCGCCGTTCTGGCAATCGCGATGTACCGGCCTGAAAGGCTATCGGCTCGCCGCTTACGACGAGCTGCCGCGCACCGGCGTGCCGGAGCTGTTCCGCAACCGGGACGAGTTCGACGCCTATGTGGCGGCGCTGGTGCAGGCCGGTGTGATCGAGGATTCGAGCTACATCTGGTGGGCGATTCGCCCATCGCTCCTCAACCCAACGCTGGAATTGCGCGCGCCCGATTCCTGCACGCTGGTGGAGGATTCGATCGCCATCGCCGCGCTTTATCGCACGCTTGTCCGTCACCTCTATGTCAACCACTGGCGCAATTCCGATCTCGACGCCGTCGCCCGCGCCATCGTCGTCGAGAACAAATGGCAGGCGCAGCGACATGGGGTGCATGCCATCTTTGCGGCCGAGGATGGCGCATTGACCGTCGCGGAGATGCTCGAACGGGTGATCTGCGACACCGCGGCGGACGCGGACGCGTTGGGCTGCTCCGCCGAGATCAACCGCTGTCGCACCATCGTCAGTTCCGGCACCTCCGCCGACGCGCAGCTTGCACTATTCACGGCGCACCAGCGAAGTGGAAGCCGTGGCGCAGCCCTACGCGCAGTCACCGATTGGATCGCAGCCGCAACGCTGCATTAGTATCTGAAATGCCCGCCTGCACCGCGAGCCAGGGACGGTTCCGATAGGACCGGTCGGCCACGCTAGGAGCCGCCGGTTGGCTCGGGAAGCTCGGTCTGTACGACCAGGCCCCGCGCGCGTGCGTCGATGACACCGAGCGCGCGCAAAGCAAAGAGGGTAAGCATCTGAACGCGCGCGCGCGCCTGGCCAGGATCCGCGGGGACAGGCGGCGCACGGGTGCCGATCAAACCCTCGATCAGTGCGCCGAGGAGCGCCGGTGCCGCCAGCGCGGCGTCCTGGTCAGGGAGGCGGCCGGTTTCGAGAGCCCTCCGGATAAGTTTTTCAAATTCGCTGGCAAGCGCGTGGCGGTAGCGCAGGCGCGCGCGGTCGACGTCGGATTCGACCGGCTCGCAGAACAGCGCAATGGCAAGCCGCCGCTGCGCAAGCGCGCGCGCCGCAAAGGCGGTGATCACGGCTGCTAAGGCCGAGAGCGGGCCGGGCGCCGCCTTAGCGGCCGCCTCGAGCGCGGCCATCTCCTGCTCAGCGAGTGCGGCGACGAGGGCCGCGACGAGGTCGGCTTTAGAGGGAAAATAGCGATAAACCGTACCGGTGGCGATGCCGGCGCGTTCCGCAACTGGCGCGATCTGTAGCGCCACCATGCCGCCGTCCGTTGCGATTTCGCGGGCTGCCGCCATGATCGCCTCATGGCGGGCGGCGAGTCTGCGGACCACGTTTTCCGTTCGGCGGTACGGCATTGCGAATCTCCGCCGCAACGAATGAAGGATGATTCATGCCGAGGCAACTGTCGCGCTGCACCAACCCGGGCAGGCAGGGCCACAGGAGAATCGGAATGGGCCGAGATTATTGGTCGGCCTGTGCTTTCTCGCGCGTCGCCGTGAGCGACGTGGTCGGTGTGAGCGCCTCGGGATCGACCTTGAGGTGCAGGATCGCCGGCTTGCCTGACTTTTGCGCTGCTTCGAATGCAGAAAAGAAGTCCGCAGTCCTCACCACCGTCGCGCCGTAGCCGCCGAAGGCGCGGGCATAGGCGGCAAAGTCCGGGTTCTTGAGGCCGGTCGCCACCACCCGTCCGGGATAATGACGCTCCTGGTGCATGCGGATGGTGCCGTACATGCCGTTGTCAACGACAATGACGATCACCGGCAGATCGTATTGGACCGCGGTCGCGAATTCCTGGCCGGTCATCAGGAAATCACCGTCGCCGGCAAAGGCGATGACTGCTCGCTCCGGCGCCAAACGCTTCATTCCGATCGCCGCAGGGACACCATAGCCCATCGAGCCCGAGATCGGCGCGAGTTGCGTTCCATAGCCCCGGTAGCGCGCGTAGCGGTGCACCCAAATGGAGAAATTACCGGCGCCGTTGCAGATCACCGCATCGGCGGGAAGCTTTTCGCGCAGGCCCACCATGATCTCGCCGAGGTTGACCGGTCCAGGAACCGCGGTAGGCTTGTCGGTCCAGGCGAGGAAGTCGGCGTGCGCAGTCGGTGCCTTCTTGCGCCACCTGAGCTCGTTTGGCGGCTCGAGTCCTTCCAATGCGGCTGCGAAGGCGGTCGGCGTGGCGTTTATCGCCAGATGTGGCCGGTACACCCGGCCAAGTTCTTCGATACCCGGAAAGACGTGCACGAGGGTTTGGCGCGGCGCCGGAATCTCGAGAAGGGTGTAACCCTGCGAGGGCATTTCGCCCAGCCGGCCGCCAACAAGCAGAATGAGATCGGCACCCTTTATGCGCGCGAGAAGCTTGGGATTTGGTCCGATGCCGAGGTCGCCCGCGTAACAGGGATGCGCGGGGTCGATGAGGTGGGCGCGGCGGAACGTGGTTGCCACCGGCAGCGCAAAACGGTCTGCGAAGCGGGCAACCGCAGCGCACGCGGAGAGCGACCAACGGCTGCCACCCAGCAGCATGATTGGTCGCTCAGCCGCCGCCAGAAGCTTCTGAAGCCGGATCATGTCACTCGCGCCGGGCCAGATCTCGACCGGCTCGAAGGTGGGCGCGTCGGCGACGGCGAGGCGCTCGACCAGCATGTCCTCGGGCAATGCGATCACGACCGGCCCCGGCCGGCCGCCGGCGGCGACGTAGAAAGCGCGCGAAATAAGCTCGGGGATGCGGGCAGGATCGTCGATCTCGGTCGTCCACTTGGCGATCGATCCGAACACCGCACGGTAATCGAGTTCCTGGAAGGCCTCGCGCTCGCGCATCTCGCGCCCAATCTGCCCGACAAACAAAATGAGCGGCGTCGAATCCTGTCGCGCAATGTGCAGTCCCGCCGCCGCATTGGTAGCGCCGGGACCGCGCGTGACGAAGCAGATGCCCGGCCGCCCCGTTGCCTTGCCGCAGGCTTCCGCCATGATCGCGGCGCTACTCTCGTGACGGCAAGCCGTAATCGCGATATCGCGGTCGTAAAATGCATCGAGCGCCGCGATATAGCTCTCGCCGGGTACGCAGAATACGTGCTTCGCCCCGTGCACGACCAGTTGGTCGATCAGAACTTCAGCGGCCGTCCTCGTAGCCTCATTGGCGCGCATCACGCGTCTCCCATACCTGCCGCTCGTTTTACACCATGCAGCAAGCGCACAACGCGGGCAAATCGCGGGAGCTGACGGCAGCAACCATAGAGCCAACGGTGACCCGGCGCACGCCGCCTCACGTTGCGCGGGCGAGGTTGAGCCGGATGCGCTTGAGCACGTGCGGCAATTGCGTCATGACGGACCTCGGTCGGGGCGGGGCGATGAGAAACAGCATAGCATGATGAACAATTCGACTGTGTCGAGGTTGACACGGCTCGACGCGAGACCATGCCAACGCGAAGTCGACGATGGCGCAAGGGGACGCCGAGCATGAATGAGGGCCAATGTCAGCAGGAGGTCTTTGCGTTCCTCGCCGACGCCGCAACCCATGGCGGCGGCGCGGTCCAGCGCGTCGATACCCACGCGGCCTCGGTGTTTCTCGCCGGCGAGCGTGCCTTCAAAATCAAGCGCGCGGTACGCTTTCCCTTCCTGGACTATTCGACCCTCGCCAAACGTAAAGCCGCCTGCGAGGCCGAGCTTGCGATCAATCGCAAGGTCGCGCACGACATCTATCGCCGCGTGGTGGCGATCACGCGCGAGAACGACGGGCGGCTCAAGCTCGATGGCGCGGGTACGCCGGTCGAATGGGCGCTCGAAATGCACCGTTTCGATGAGAATGCGACGCTCGACCGGCTGGCGCAGGCGGGCAAAATCGATGCGATGCTCGCGGATGCCCTCGGCCGCGCGGTGGCGACGCTTCACGCCCGCGCCAGCGCGGTCGAAGCTGAGCCGTGGATCACCGCCCTCGCCGATTATATCGAACAAAACGACGCCGCATTGTGCGAGCGTCCCGATCTCTTCCCGTCGGCGGAGGTTGAGGCGCTGGCGAAGCGGAGCCACGCCGCCCATGCCGGCCTTCGCCCGCTCCTCGTCGCACGCGGAGACCGAGGCCTGATTCGGCGCCTCCATGGCGACCTGCATCTCGGCAACATCGTCCTTCTCGATGGACGGCCGGTGCCATTCGACGCCATCGAGTTCAGCCCGCTCATCGCGTCGGGCGACGTGTTGTACGATCTCGCCTTCCTGCTCATGGATCTGGTCGAGCGCAGGCTCAATCCCTCGGCCAACACCGTCTTCAACCGTTACCTCGTCGAGACCAAGCGCATCGAAGATCTCGATGCGCTCGCAAGTCTCCCGCTGTTCCTGTCCATGCGCGCCGCGATCCGCGCCAAGGTGACGGCCGCGCGACTTGAGCATGCTGCATCCGATCAGACAGCCGCGATCACGCAGAGAGCGCGCGCGTATTTCGATTTCGCGCGACGGTTCATTGAACCGAAGTCGCCTCGTCTGGTCGCGGTCGGAGGGCTCTCCGGCACGGGCAAAACGGCGCTCGCTTACGCGCTGGCGCCGGAACTTGCGCCGGCGCCAGGCGCGGTGGTGTTGCGCTCCGACGTCGAGCGCAAGACGCTGTTCGGCAAGCACGAGCACGACAAGTTGCCGCAGGATGCCTATTCGCCGGCGGTGACGGCGAGGGTCTACGCCGCCATCATTGACAAGGCGCGCCGCGCGGTCGCAGCCGGCCACTCCGCGATCCTCGACGCGGTGTTCGCGACGCCGCAGGAACGCGCTGCGGCGGTGGCATCCGCCGAAATCCTCGGCGTGTCCTTCCATGGGCTTTTCCTCGAGGCCGACCTCGGCAAGCGCATTGCCCGCCTCGCGAGGCGCAGCCGCGATGCCTCCGACGCCGATGCCGTCGTCGCCCGGCGCCAAGAGGGTTACGATCTTGGTGCCCTGAACTGGACGCGGATCGATGCGTCCAACACCCCGGAGGAGACCCTTGCCGGAGTGCGGAGGGCGATGACCCAATGAGAATCGGCGGCAGCGCATGGCGCCAGACGATCTCAACCGGCTACGTGACCGAAATCGCCAAGGAAGGGCGCTCTTCTGCCGTCGGCCTTTACGTGACCTCGTTCTATGCGGGCGGCAGCATGGGCGCGTTTCTGCCGGGGCTGGCCTGGGACTGGGACGGATGGCCAGCAACGATCGCCATGGTATTGGCCATGCTGGCGGCGATGGCGCTAATTGCAACGCTCGCGTATCGACGCGGGACGCCTTAGGGTTTGACTTTCATCAGCTCCAGGGGAAAGCGAATGACTGTACCGACCCGAACCCATCTCGATTTTCTGCAATCGATCGATACCCCCACGGTTTGCAACCTGATCGAGATCGTTGCGCCGAAGCGCCGCGGTTTTGGCTACACGGTCAAACACCTACATTGCCCGTTTCCCGAGCTCCCGCCGATTGTCGGCTTCGCCAAAACAGTGACGTTCAAAGCGAAGGACGCGGTGCCGCTCGGACAGGGCAGCTATATGCAGAAGCGGTTCGATTACCTCGATTATGTCGCAGGTCCGCCGCAGCCCAGCATCATGGTGATGGAGGACCTCGATGGCGAGCACGTCGGCTATGGCGCATTCTGGGGCGAGGTGCAGTCGAACGTGCACAAGGCGCTCGGTTGTCTCGGCGTGGTCACTAACGGATCGGTGCGCGACATTCCGATGATCGCGCCGGGCTTCCAGATGCTGGCCGGCTCGATCGTTCCTTCCCACGCCTATGTCCACGTCGTCGACTTCGGAGTCGACGTGACTGTGCACGGGATGGCGGCCAAGAGCGGCGATCTCATCCACGCGGATCGCCATGGCGCGGTGGTCGTTCCAACCGACAAGATCGAGTCCATGCAAGCGGCGCTCAACGGGGTTGCCGCGCGCGAAGCAAAAATCATTGCGGCCGCCAAAGCCGGAGGGGACGTGGCCGCGATCAAGGCGGCGATGAAGGGATAGGTCGCGAGGAAATTGAGCCCAATCGGCCCGGCGCGACAGGAGACGCACTATGGACACGCGCGAGGAGCTCAGTGTTTGGCACGCTCTATATCACCTAGAGGCGCGATATTGGCACGAGGTGGATTGCAATGGCGGTCGGCACGCACACGAGTTTTATGCGCCGGACGGCGTCATGTCGGTTGGTCACAACCGCTTCGAAGGTCGTGATAGAATCCGAGAATTTTATGCCTGGCGTGAACGCCAGGCTCTTACCGCTATCAGCAGCGTGAAGACCACGCGGCATCTCATCAATAATCTGTTCGTCGAGTCGAACGATGGAACGCGCGCGAAAGTGTTCGGCATTGTCAGCTTCTACGGGGCCGCCGTACGCCCGCCAGCGCCGCAAACAAAGCCGCCAATGCTGATCGCGGACTTGATCAGCGAATGCGTGCTGGACGCGGACGGGGGCTGGCAATTCAAATCGCACACGCTGCAGCCGGTGTTCATGAGTCACGAGGCGCCGCCGTCAATTGCGGTTGACACGCGCCGGTAGACATTCGCGTGGCATGGTCGACTCAAGCGCTACGCACGCGCGCGCTTCTGCGAGCGCGACGATAGATTGAGACTAGTGGCGGAACGTGGCGCGGTCGCGCCGTGAAGGACTCAAGCCTGCGGCTGCGGCTCGAGGCCTCCCGTCTCGGGGCGTGGCCGCGGCTTACCGGCGGGAGGCACGGCCGAACCACGGGGGGTCGCAGGCTCGATCACGGATTCGCGCGAGGGCCGCTTGCCGGCGAGCAGATCCTTAATCTCGTCGCCGGTCAGCGTCTCGAATTCGAGCAGCGCCTTGGCCAGAGTTTCGAGGTCACCGCGCTTCTCCTCGAGAATGTGCTGCGCTTCGGCGTAGCCGGCCTCGACCAGGCGTTTGATCTCACCGTCGATCTTGCGACTCGTCTCCTCCGAGACGTTCTGCTGGCGGGCCACCTGGTAACCGAGGAATACCTCGTCCTGGTTCTCGCCATAGGCGACGGTGCCGAGCGTCTCCGACAGACCCCAGCGCGTCACCATCATGCGCGCTAGTTTGGTCGCTTGCTCGATGTCGGAAGCAGCACCTGAAGTGACCTTCTGCCTGCCGAACACCAGCTCCTCGGCCACGCGGCCGCCCATCATGATGGCCAACCGCGAAGTCATCTGCTCGAGACTCATGGAGAGCTTGTCGCGCTCAGGTAGCTGCATGACCATGCCCAGCGCGCGGCCGCGCGGAATGATGGTCGCCTTGTGCACCGGATCGGTCGCCTGCACGTTCAGGGCAACGATGGCGTGGCCGCCCTCGTGATATGCGGTCAGGAGCTTTTCCTCCTCGGTCATCACCAGCGATTTGCGCTCGGCGCCCATCATGACTTTGTCTTTGGCGTCCTCGAACTCGACCTGCGTAACCATGCGCTTGTTGCGCCGCGCCGCCATCAAGGCCGCCTCGTTGACCAGGTTCATGAGATCGGCACCGGAAAAACCCGGTGTGCCGCGTGCCGTGGTCTTCAGGTTGACGTCGGGCGCCAGCGGAACCTTGCGCACGTGCACTTTGAGAATCTGCTCGCGGCCGACCACGTCTGGATTGGGCACGATGACTTGGCGGTCGAAGCGACCTGGACGCAGCAGTGCCGGGTCGAGCACATCGGGACGGTTCGTCGCGGCGATGAGGATGATGCCCTCGTTCGCCTCGAACCCGTCCATTTCGACGAGGAGCTGATTGAGGGTCTGCTCGCGCTCGTCGTTGCCGCCGCCGAGCCCGGCACCGCGGTGGCGGCCCACGGCGTCGATTTCGTCGATGAAGATGATGCAGGGGGCGTTCTTCTTGGCTTGCTCGAACATGTCGCGCACGCGCGAGGCGCCTACCCCGACGAACATCTCGACGAAGTCCGAGCCGGATATGGTGAAGAACGGCACGTTGGCCTCGCCGGCGATCGCGCGCGCGAGCAGTGTCTTGCCGGTTCCGGGCGGACCAACCAGCAGCACGCCGCGCGGAATGCGCCCGCCGAGCCGCTGGAATTTTCCGGGATCGCGCAGGAATTCGACGATCTCCTGCAGGTCTTGCTTTGCCTCATCGACCCCGGCGACGTCCTCGAAGGTGACGCGGCCGTGGGCCTCCGTCAGAAGCTTGGCCCGGCTTTTGCCGAAGCCGAGCGCCTTGCCGCCCGCCCCTTGCATCTGACGCGAGAGGAAAATCCAAACCCCGATCAGCGCGATGAAGGGAAGCCACGAGACCAAGAGGGAGACGAACCAAGGCACGTCGTTTTGCTGCGGGCGAGCAGTGATCGACACGCCCTTGCCGTAGAGCCGCTGGATCAAGCTCGGATCGTTGGGCGCGTAGGTTTGAAAGCTGCGCCCATCGGTGAATGTGCCGTGGATCTCCGGGCCCTGGATCAAAACGTCGCGCACGCGACCCTGATCGACTTCATTCAACAGCTGGGAGAAGGAAATGTCCTGCGATGTCGTGCGCTGGCCCGGATTCTGGAACAGGGTGAACAGCGCCAGCAGCAAAAGAACGATGATCACCCAGAGGGCAAAGTTGCGCAGATTGGCGTTCATCCCGTGGTCCTTCACGGCCCGGTGGAGGCCCGCAGCCGGTTCTACGGCAACTTATAGGCCGATTCACGGCCGTCCGGATAGAATACGAAACACAATTTATGTGCCGAAGCGACCCCTGCCAAGGGAACGGGGTTAATTCCTGGGCGCCATTCTGCCGCGGTTTGCAGATGTCCGGCGGGACAGTTTGCCTGCCATTGAGGCAGCCGAGCGGCTCCTGCGCGGCGGGGCACGCTCGACCACAAGCTTGGAGCCGCTCAGCGTTAGCAGCGCTCCCCCCAGCGTGCGACGCAAAGGAGAGATTTTGTTCGCATGCGCGGCAGCGAGCGTCTCGTAAAGCACCTCGAGCTTGCCGAGCCGAATCGGCCCCTGCGCACCGGCGCGGGCGATCATGCGCCCGAGCACGCGTAGTGCCACTTCCGCCGGCAGGCGAATTAATTCGTCGGCATTGATGGCGATGGGACCGTGATCGGCGCAACCTCGGCACAACTTTTCCATCGTCTTGTCGACGGCCATTTCGATCGCGGCGTCCGCGCGACGAAGCCGGCCCGCAAGGCGCGACAGACTGCGCGCGCTTAGTCCCTCGCGCGCGAGGGCGGGCATCAGCTCGCGCAGGCGTGCACGGGTGAAGCGCGGATCGCGGTTCGATGGATCGTCGGCAAATCTGATTTTCCCTCGCACGAGCGTTGCAATAAGGCGGGCCTTCGAAATGTCGAGCAGCGGACGCACCAGCACGATCCCGGTTCCCGACAGAGGCGTCTCGCGCGCCATGGCGCTCAGTCCGGTGAGCCCGCTGCCGCGACTCAAGCGCAGCAGGACGGTTTCGGCCTGATCGTCGAGCGTGTGCGCGGTGACAATGGCGCCAGCCTTCGCCGATCTGGCCGCGGCCGCCAGCAGCCGGTAACGCGCATCACGCGCCGCCTGCTGCAATCCGCTGGCAGGCTTCTTGCCTTCCCATCGCATCGTGCGATGGGGCACGGCGAGCCGCCGCGCCAGCGCCTTCACCGCGCGCGCCTCGGCGGCGGATGTCCGCCGCAAGCCATGGTCGATTGTGACTGCGAGCAGTTTCGGCCCGCGCTTCAAGGCGCATCGCCAGCGCGCGATGAGCAGCAGCAGCGCCGTGGAATCGGGACCGCCGGAAACAGCCAGAACAACGGCGCCGTGGCGGGCGAGCGGTGCAAACAACGTCTTCGCCTCGGCGGCGGAGACGGGCACCGCATGGTCAGCAACGGGCACGCTTCTGTTCTCGTTCGACCCCCTGCTTCACCCCTGCTGACGCGCGCGGAAATTTGTGCAGAACTTCGCCGAGCGACGCGCAGGCCGCCTCCTTCTCGCCAAGCGCAGCGAGGGACTGCCCGAGTCGCAGCAGCGCATCGGGCGCTTTGGCGCTGGATTCGTATTTGGTGGAGACCTTGAGGAACGCCTCGGCGGCGTCGCGAAAGCGCTGCCGCTGGAACATGCTTTCGCCAAGCCAATATGTGGCGTCGCCGACGAGCCGATCATCGGGGTACTTGCTCAAAAAACTCCGTAAGGTCTCTTCGGCGAGGGCATAGTCCTTGCGCAGCACATAGCCATAGGCGAGATCATACTCATCGCGTGGGGTCTGGGAGGGCGGGAGCGTGGCAAGCACACCGCCGGCAGCGGCCGCGTTGCGTGCCGACTGCGGCGGCACGCCACCGGCGGGCGGGCCTGCGGTCGCAAGATCGAACGGCGCGCCACCCCCGCGTGCGCCGGGAACACCGAACGGCTGCTCGCCCGTCTCGCCGTTGATGCTCGGCGCGCCCGCGGGAGCGCCGAGCGAGCCGAGCGTGTGTGGCGCACCGGGTGCATTCGGATTCTGCACGGGATCGAAGGCGTCGCCACGCCGGCCAGGGCTTGCGGCGGATGCCGGGGACGGACTCTGGGGTCGGACTTGCGCGCCCGTCCGTGGTGCGGCCTCCTCCTGCATGCGGCGGATTTGGCCCTCGAGTTGCTGGTTGCGAAATTGCAACTGCTCGATTGTTCCGGTCAGCTGCCGGATCTGGGTTTCGAGGCGCTCAAGACGCAGCACGAGATCGGCACCCGACATTTGCGCCATGCGATCCGCTCCTGCGGGCGGCGCGCCGCGATCGCCGCCCAGGCGCTCGCTTCCGTTGAAAAGGCCGAACAATCCAAACGGACGCTCGCTCTCCTGGGCCCGAGCTTCGCACACGAGAGAGGATACCGCGATCAGCGCCATCAGGACGAGCGCAAAGGCCGACGTCACACGGAACGTGAAGCGGGTCATGGCTTTTGCGGTGTTGGAGCCCTGCAGACAGGATACGAATCCCTGCGTCCAAATTGTGACTGCGGGCAGTTAACAAAATCCACAATTCCTGCCCGGAGGGGATGTCCTGCGAAGGGGGTTACTCAGCCGATGCCACGTATTTTCCTGCCCACAGGCGGCAAGCACCATCGCGAGCGCGCTTGCTGCGAGGCAAGCGGCAGTCGTCGGTCCACGGATCATTGCACGACCCTCACGAAACTCGAAGTTACGATTCTAGATTCGAAAGTGGAAGTCTCGAAAACACAACCGGCGCCCGAAGGCGCCGGCTGTCCCCTTCCCCCGTATCTCTCTTGCTCAGGAGCTGGTGTTGAGTACGGTGACCGCACGGCGGTTCTGCGACCAGCAGGAAATATCATTGCACACGGCGACCGGACGTTCTTTGCCGTAGGAGATAGTGCGCATTCGTTGCGGGTGAACTCCGCGCGAAGCGAGGTAGTCCCGCACCGTCTGCGCACGGCGGGCCCCGAGCGCTATATTGTATTCACGCGTGCCGCGCTCGTCGGCATGGCCTTCAACCGTGAAGGTGTATTGGTTATAGATCTGCAGCCATTGCGCCTGCTTCTCCAGCGTGGCGATGGATTGCGACGTGAGTTCGGAAGAATCTGATTCGAAAAAGACCCGATCGCCGACGTTGACCACAAAATCCTGCTGGCTGCCAGGAGCCGCATAGCCCGCACCGGCTTGAGGATCGTTCGGTCTATTCGCGCAAGCAGACGCGGCGAGCGCCAACGCCAGGAATCCAGCGAGCTTTGCCGCACGGACGACACGCACAACGATATTCGCCATTCCGCTGCCTCCATCGTTGCGTCGTTACCGCACCATGCCGCAGGTCTAGCAGGTGCGTGGTTAAGCGAAGGTTCTTACTGACCTTGATCGGGTGTTGCCCGGATCGCTCAACCGCACGGAAAAAGCGGAAATCCCCTACCCGTGGTTAATGGCGGGTGAATGCGGCGCCTTGTAGGCCCCGTGAGTTCCATTTCGGCGCGGCGCCCCCAATCAACGCCTCACTGCAAAAGCGGCGACCACGCAGGATCGGACGCGTAGCTCGGCGTCTTCAGTATCTGTTCGTTACGGCCGGTCACGTCCACGGTGTACAGCGCTGGCCCGGCGTTGCCGCCCGGATCACGGAAGAACATGATCACGCGACCGTTCGGCGCCCAAGTCGGCCCTTCATTGTGGTACCCCTCGGTTAGAATCCGCTCGCCTGAGCCGTCCGTCCGCATGATGCCGATCGCGAACTTGCTCTCGGTCTGCTTGGTGAAAGCGATATAGTCGCCGCGTGGCGACCACACCGGCGTCGAATAGGCGCCTTCGCCGAAGCTGATGCGTTGGGCCTCCCCGCCCGTCGCCGCCATGACATAGATCTGTTGCTTGCCGCCGCGATCGGATTCGAAGCTGATTCGCGTCCCGTCCGGAGAATAGGACGGGGCGGTGTCGATGACCTGCGTATCGGTCAACCGCGTTGTCGCTTTCGAGCGCAGGTCCATCACGAACAGGTTGGAACTTCCGCCGCGCTGGAGACTGAAGATCACGCGCTGACCATCCGGCGAGAAACGCGGACTGAATGTCATGCCAGGAAAGTTGCTGACGATCTCGCGCTGCCCGGTCTCGATATTCATGAGATAGACCTTGGGATCGCCTTCCCGGTAGGACATATAAGTGATCGTGTCGGCTGACGAGGAGAACCGCGGCGTGAGTACCAGGTCGTCTCCGCGGGTGAGATAGCGAACATTCGCGCCATCCTGATCCATCAATGCGAGCCGCTTTATTCGCCGTTCCTTGGGACCGGATTCGTCGACGAAGACAATTCGCGTGTCAAAATAGCCCTTGTCGCCGGTGATGCGCTCGTAGATCGCATCGGAAATGATGTGTGCAATGCGCCGCCAATTGTCCGCCGTGGTGTTGTATTGCTCGCCGCGCAGCTGCTGCCCGGCGAACACGTCCCACAACCTGAACTCGGCCTTCAGGCGCCCATCTGATTGCGTGATCCGGCCGGTCACCAGCGCCTGCGCATTGATCTGCCGCCAATCGCCAAACCGCGGCAGGGCGTCGATGGTGACAATTTTCTCGATATAGGCGGCCTGGTCGATCGGAGCGAACAAACCGGAGCGGCGCAGGTTCGAGGCGATAATCTGGCTCACATTGCGCCCACCCGCGGGGTCCGGCAGCCCGACCGCGACGAAATCCGGGATTGCAATCGGCACCGGTTGGACGTTGCCTTGGGTGACATCGAGCTTCAGCACTGCCGCTGCCGGCCGAGGCGAAAGCGTTGCCAACGCTCCCGCCGCTCCCCCCAACATGATGAGCCGGCGACGGCTCATAGAGCTTATCGCCGAGGCGGCGCCTACGTCCGGGCGGCCGGCTTGGGCACCGGCGGTGACCGCTAGCCGCGGATCATGTCGCGGGGGTCGAACGTGATCTCGACGTCTTTCCATTGCTCGTAATGCTCGGGCTTAAGCATGTCGTAGGGTTGTCCTCGAAACAGCGCGCGAATGGCGCTGTCCCGGGCAGCCATGAAGAGTGGGCTCTTTCCACTTGTCAGCACAATTGGCGGAGCGGCCAGCGTCCCGTCGGGCTTGAGCTTGATTCTGATCAGCACGACCAGCTCCTGCGGATCCTTTGCGCCGGCGGGGACCGTCCACAACCGCGCGAGGCGCGCGCGTAAGGCTTCAAGCTCGCTCAGCGACAGCTGCGCCGCGGCGCCATTCGACAAGCCGAGCGAAGGAGCGTTGTTGAGGGTCTCGCCGGCGGCTGCGAGCCGCGTCGAGTCTCGCTTGTCGAGCAGCGCCGCCACCTGCTTGGGATCGAACTTGGGCGCCGGTGGGGCAGGCTTCTTGGGCGGGGTTGGCGGCTTGGCGTCGGCCTTCTTTGGCTCGGGCTTCTTGGCCTCGTCCTTCGCTAGCGCGTCCGCGATCGGATCAGGCGGCGCCTCGGCTTGCTTTTTCTCCGATTCCGGTTCGGCGGGCTTGGATTCAGGGGCCGGCGGCGGTTCGCGTGCGGCTTTTACTTCCTTCTTTTCCACCACTTTTGCGGTGGGGTCCTCGACCGGCTTTGCTTCTGCGACCTTTTCGACCAGGGGTTTTGCCGTGTCGGCTTTCGGCGCGCTCTGCGTGCCGGCGGTAATTTTGGAGAACTCGGACGCGGTCACCAGATCGATCGGCAGACCCTCGTTCGAGACCGGGAGCGGCTTTGCGGCAAGCGACCACACGCTCCACAGCAATACCGCGGCATGCCCGATCGCCGATATGGTGTAGGCCGTCCTCATTACCCTCTAGTCACGCATCAACGCGCAGAGGCCTGCTGCTCGCTCTCAGTCACCAGGGCCACGCGGCGGAAGCCGGCGGCCGATATTCGTCCCATCACCTTCATCACGGTGCCGTAGTCGATCTGCCGGTCGCCGCGCACGAAGATGCGCTCCTCCGCCCCCCGGCGGGCCTCAGTGATGGCCTTGAGCTTTGGGACCAGTTCCTCCGCCGCAATTTCGGTATTTTGGAGGTAGACCTGCCCGTTCGCGTTGACCGAGACCGTCAGCGGCTCTTTGTCCTGGTCGAGCGTCTTGGCCTGGGTCTGTGGCAGATCAAGCGGCACCCCCACCGTCAGGAGCGGGGCCGAGACCATGAAGATGATGAGCAGAACCAGCATGACGTCGACCATCGGCGTCACGTTGATCTCGGCCATGACCGGGCGACGGCGATGCCGCCTGCCGGCGAGCGCGGCAGTGCTGCCGTTCATCGCCATTTGCGTCCCCCTATCCCCGTTCGTCGATTTGCCGCGACAAGATCGCGGAGAATTCGTCGGCGAACCCCTGCAGACGCTGGGCCTGCTTATTCACGTCCGAGACGAACTTGTTATAGAAAATGGTCGCCGGTATGGCAGCGATGAGGCCGATTGCGGTCGCAAACAGGGCCTCGGCGATGCCGGGGGCAACCACGGCCAGCGAGGTCGACTGCTGGCCCGCAATGGCCCGAAAGCTCGTCATGATGCCCCAAACGGTTCCGAACAGGCCGACAAAGGGGCCGGCCGAGCCGACCGTGGCCAGCACCAAGAGATGCCGCTCGAGGCGGGCAACTTCGCGCTGGATCGTGACCTCCATCACCTTTTCGATGCGCATTTGCAGGCCGGCAAAGGAGCGCGGCTGGCCCTCGACGCTGCGCTTCCACTCGCGCATGGCCGCCACGAATAGCGCCGCCATCGAATGGCTCGGACGCGAGGCGAGCGCTCGGTAGAGGTCCTCGAGGGACTGACCGGACCAAAACGCCTGCTCGAAGCTATCCATCGCGCGTCGGGTGCGCGAATAAAGCAAGAGCTTCTCGATCGCGATCGCCCAGACCATTACCGACGCGATCAGCAGCCCGATCATGACCAGTTTCACGATCAGATCCGCGTTCTGGAAGAGATCCCAGATTGAAAGCGGCGCGGCGGACGGCATGGCATCTCCTTCGCGCTGTCCACGTCTCTCGCTGTCCCGCGAAAGGTGACCAAACTAGGGCGCAGGATGCGCCATTGCGAAGCTAGCTGGCGCCGATTGCATTAACGAGCGGTTACCGGACGGGAAGGCCAGCCCATGCGAAGCGCGGCGCGGTCGAGATAGCTGTCGCACACCTGGGCGCATTAGCGGCCGCTCAGCGGCCAAGGCCCTCCTAATCGGCCCGCATGGCAGTACGCAACGCCTTTGGAATAGGCCGCGCGCGCCCGTCGCAAACGAACGCGACCCGCACATGCGCCTCGACGAGAAGTTCATCCCTTCGCAAGATCTGCTGCTCCAGCGTGATCGACGCGCCCCTGACGTCCTGCGGCCCAGTCACCACCACCAAGACGTCGTCCATGCGTGCGGATTTGAGGAACTCGATCTGCATCGAGCGGACGACGAAGGCAAAGCCCGGCGCCTGCGCGTTCGCCTCTTCGAACAGGGCGCGATGCTGCGCGCCGAGCAGGCGCAGATGGTTGGTGCGGCCTCGCTCCATGAAACGCAGGTAGTTGGCGTGATAGACGATGCCGGAAAAATCGGTGTCCTCGTAATAGACGCGAACCGACATGACATGACGACCACCCCGCAATTCCCCATCGAGCGCGTTCATCGCCACGGCACGCGCCTGCGCATCGCCGCCTCCCAATCCTTACCATCGAATAGTTTCGGGGCGATTGCCGTGAGATCTATATCGTCGAGACAACGCACATTGACGTCAATTTTGTCCGGATCCGAGCGCGGTACGTAGAATGGATGAATGCCACAGTGCTTGCAAAACGTGTGCTTTGCGGTGCGGGTGTTGAACTCGTACGTCGTCAGATCGTCCTTTCCGCTGAGAAGCTCGAAGCATTCAGGCGGCACGATCAGATGGAGAATTCCTTTCTTGGTGCATATCGAGCAGTTGCAATCGCTCACTCGCGTAAGGTCGGCGGTGACGCGGAACCGCACACGACCGCAATGGCAGCCGCCCTCCATTGTCCTGAGCATGGTCGTTACCTTTGAGATCACGTTGCCGCCGCGCTCTCGATCTAATCGTCCGTTCCCTCGCCGAACAAGCCGAATTGCGAGGGATCGCGCGCCGGCTCGGCAAGACCGAGATGGCGGAAGGCATGCGACGTCAACAGCCGACCGCGCGGAGTGCGCTGGAGGAAACCGCGCTGGATCAGGAACGGCTCTATGATTTCCTCGATTGCGTCGCGCGGTTCCGACAGCGCCGCCGCTATGGTCTCGACTCCAACCGGACCACCGCCATAGTTCTCCGCGATCGTGATGAGATAGCGCCGGTCCATGGCATCGAGCCCAGCGGCATCGACCTCGAGCTCGACCAGTGCACGGTCGGCAGTGGCTCGGTCGATTGCGGTTGCGCCTGCGACCAGCGCAAAGTCACGTACCCGGCGCAGCAGCCGGCCGGCGATGCGAGGCGTGCCGCGCGCCCGGCGAGCGATCTCGTTCGCGCCGTCGGCGGTCATGCCAATGCCGAGCACACGCGCGCCGCGGTCGACGATCTCTTCGAGCTCGCGTTCGGAATAAAAATTGAGTCGCACTGGGATGCCGAAGCGGTCGCGCAGAGGATTGGTCAGCAAACCGGCGCGTGTGGTCGCACCGATCAACGTAAACCTGGCGAGATCGATCTTGACCGACCGCGCGGCGGGTCCCTCGCCGATGATGAGGTCGAGCTGGAAGTCCTCCATCGCCGGATAGAGGATCTCCTCCACCGCCGGATTGAGCCGATGGATCTCGTCGATGAAAAGGACGTCGCGTTCTTCGAGATTCGTCAGCAGAGCCGCAAGATCGCCGGCCTTGGCAATCACCGGCCCCGACGTGGCGCGGAAATTCACGCCAAGCTCGCGCGCGACGATTTGGGCGAGCGTCGTCTTGCCGAGACCGGGGGGGCCGACAAACAGCACGTGATCAAGCGGCTCGCGTCGCACGCGCGCCGCCTCGATGAATACCGACAGGTTCGAGCGCGCCTGCTGCTGCCCGATGAACTCGCGCAAGCGCTGCGGACGTAGCGAGCCCTCGGTGGCATCGTCATCGCGGCGGTCGGCCGTCACCAGGCGGCGGGAGGTCGGGTTCAAAGCGGTACCCTCACAGCGTGCGCTCCCGGCTGTATTTGTTGGGCAGCAACTCGCCAATGCTGCAGACGGCGGGGCCATTGGAGCCGGGCACAATCACGCGAGCATTGCGGTCATAGTCCCAGATCAGCTCGCGGCAACTCCCGCAGGGCGACACTACGACGATGGCCTGATCGACTTCGTCGGGGTCCGGATGGCGCACCGCCACGATCGTCTCGATTCCAGTCTCACCCATGTCGGTCACTGCTCGGCCCAGAGCCACCGCTTCGGCGCAGACCGCCATGCGGCCGAGATACGCGTCGAGATTGACTCCGGTATAAATGCGTCCGTCGCGGGTGCGCAGGGCAGCGCCGACCTCCTGCCAGTCGTGGCGATAACCGCGCTTTATCGCCTCGCGGGCGGCAGCGATCAACTCCTGGTCGCGCTGGCTGAGCATCGAACAACGCTCGTCATTTCGCGAGTTCCTGCAATCCGAGCCGGATCAACCGCGCGGCATCCGCTCCCTCGCCCGCGTTGCGCGCCGCCGCGGCAATCGCGGCCGCGGCCTGCGGCTGGCCGTAGCCCAAGTTCATCAGCGCCGAGACCGCGTCAACGATCGGCTGCGGTGCGCGCCTGTCCTCAACGGCGCCAGACAGCCGGATCACTGCCGGATCGACCGTCGCATAGGCGGGCGCCTTATCCTTCAACTCCGTCACGATGCGCTCGGCGACCTTGGGACCGACGCCGGGGGAGCGCGCGACCATCGCTTTGTCGCGCAGGGCGATAGCGGAAGCGAGATCGACAGGCTTGAGCGTGCCGAGCACGGAAAGCGCGACTTTCGCCCCCACGCCCTGCACGGTCTGCAGCAGGCGAAACCATTCGCGTTCCACGTCGGTGAGAAAACCGAACAGCCTGATCTGATCTTCACGCACGTGCGTTTCGATTGAAAGGGCGGCGGGTTGGCCTACGCCCGGCAGTTCCTGCAGCGTGCGCGCGGAGCATTGCACGAGGTAACCCACACCATTCACGTCGAGGACGATGAAATCCTCGCCGTAGCTGTCGATAATGCCTTTGAGCTTGCCGATCATACGTGCCTTATCCCACTGCCTTGAGCACAGTGCTGCGGCGATGATGTGCATGGCACACCGCAATCGCAAGCGCGTCTGCCGCATCTTCCGATTGGGGATCGGCTTTTGGCAGTAGGACCCCGATCATCATGCGGATCTGCGCCTTCTCGCCGTGGCCGGCGCCGATAATAGTTTTCTTCACCAGATTCGGGGCGTATTCCGCGACGGCGAGTCCGGCGATCGCCGGCACCAGCATGGCGACGCCGCGCGCTTGGCCGAGCTTGAGCGTTGCAGATGCGTCCTTGTTGACGAAGGTCGCCTCCACTGCGGCTTCATGCGGGGCATGCTCATTGACCACTCGCCGCAAGCCGTCGTGAATGGCGAGAAGCCGCACGGCGAGCCCGGCTTTCTCGTCGGTTGCAAGCGAGCCGCAGGCGAGGAAACTCAGGTGGTTGCCGTCGAGGGCCACCACGCCCCAGCCAGTGCGGCGGAGGCCGGGATCGATGCCGAGAATGCGAATCAGTCGGGGCATGATGATCCCGTTGATAGCGCCGCCGGCGGCAACAGCCTAGGGCGGCAGTCTTTCAGAGGGCGGCGCTTCCAGCTGTCCTCAAAGAGCGCAGACCCCACCTTTGGGCTTTGGATTTGCAAGCGTAAGCGCGTTTAGGCGGGCCCACAGCCGGTCAAAGAGGGGCGTGAGCGCCCCCTTACGGCGTGCTACGCGGTGGAATGACCGGAGCTTTGCTAGCCGGTCAGCGGGCCGTCGCAGACCGATTCGGTAATTCCTCGGCGCTGAGCTTCTGCATCAACGCGTCCGAGACTTCGAAATTGGCGAAGACATTTTGCACGTCGTCGTGCTCGTTGAGCGTCTCGATCAACTTGAAGAGTTTCTCGCCCTGCCCATCGTTGACGGCGACGGTGCTCTGCGGTTTCCACACCAGCGCGGCTTTGCGCGGTTCGCCGAATTTTGCCTCGAGCGCCTTCGCCACCTCTCGCAACGATTCCTGTGTGGTGTAGATTTCATGTCCGCTCTCGTTCGACACGACGTCTTCGACGCCCGCCTCGATCGCCGCCTCCAGCATCGCATCGGCGCTTGCCACCTTCGCGTCGTACTCGACCACGCCGACATGATCGAACATGAAGGAGACCGCCCCAGTCTCGGCCAAGTGTCCGCCGGACTTGGTGAAAGTCGCGCGGACTTCGCCGGCGGTGCGGTTGCGGTTGTCGGTCAGGACCTCGACGATGATGGCAACGCCACCCGGTCCATACCCCTCGTAACGAATCTCGTCGTAGCTCTCTGCGTCCCCGCCCATCGCTTTCTTGATCGCGCGATCGATGTTGTCCTTGGGCATGTTCTCTGCGCGGGCAGCGATGATGGCCGCACGCAGGCGCGGGTTCATGGTGGGATCGGGCAATCCCAGCTTTGCCGAGACGGTAATTTCGCGCGCGAGCTTTCCGAACAGCTTCGACTTCGCCGCATCCTGCCGCCCCTTGCGATGCATGATGTTCTTGAATTGGGAGTGGCCGGCCATGGCGTTGCTCCTTGACGGCTCGGCTCGCGCAAGAAGCGCGATCGCGCGAAGCCGCGGATGATGAATGATCTGTCGCGCGCAATAGCCCGCTTCGCACTGAAAATAGGATGCGGCTGCGCCGAAATCCAGAAGCAGCTGCAGCGCAAACAGCCCCCGGACGACGTCAGCGAAAGTCGGCGGTATGGTCCATTTGAATTCCCCTTGCGGATGTCATTCGTCGCAAGGAAAACTAAGCGATGGCACGGCAAATTCGTGTCCACTGCGTCACGATCTAGTGAAAGCGATCAGCAGCCCTTTTCCCAAAATTGCGGCCGTGCCTCTTCCAGTCGGCCACCTAGACGCACGGCCGCGATGCGACGCGCAAGCCCGCTGACGTCGTCGGTCTCCACCGCAAGCGCGCACAGCGTCGCCTCGCCCAGCGCCGGCTCGAAGCGTGCGCCCGAAATTCTCCGTAAGAATCGCGTCAGCGGCTCCCCCTTGTCCATTCCGATCACCGAATCGTAATCGCCGGTCATACCCACATCGGAGATGAAGGCGGTACCGCGCGGTAGGATCTGATGATCGGCGGTCGGCACATGCGTATGCGTGCCGACGACGAGGCTCGCGCGCCCATCGCAGAAGTGGCCCATTGCCTGCTTTTCGCTCGTAGCCTCGCCATGGATGTCGACGATGATCGCGTCTGCCGCTTGCTTCAGTGGGCAGACGGTAAGCTCCCGCTCAACCGCCGCGAACGGGTCGTCGAGCGGGTCCATGAAGATGCGGCCCATTGCATTGACGACGAGTACGCGCGCGCCATTCTTGGCCTCGATCAGCGCGACACCGCGACCGGGCGTGCCGGTGGGATAATTGATCGGGCGCAGCAGCTTCGGCGCCCGTTCAATGAAAACCAGCGCCTCCTTCTGGTCCCAGGAGTGATTACCGCCAGTGATCACGTCGACACCGGCATCGACGAAGTCCTGGTAGATGGCTTCGGTGATGCCGAAGCCGCCCGCGGCGTTCTCGCCATTGAGCGCGACGAAATCGAGTTTCCATCCCTGCACGAGCGCGCCGAGGCGCTCGAGCAAAATAGCGCGCCCACTCCGCCCCACGATATCGCCGATAAAGAGAATGCGCATCCGTCACGTGGCCCGGCAATCGATGACCTCGCGCTCCGTTAGCACGAGATCGAGGCGCACGTCGCGCGGAGTTGTCGGCACATTCGCGATTTCCTGAGCCGCGAAGGCAAGCCCGCAGGCGGTGACGGCCTTGCGCGCGCGCAGGGCCGCGATCGTCAAGTCGTAGTAGCCTGCGCCGTAGCCGATGCGATGACCGGTGCGATCGAAAGCTAATAGCGGAACAAGCAGGACATCGGGGAAGACTTCCGGCGCCTCGGGGTCGGGCTCGCGGATGCCCCACGTCCCTGCGACAAGCCTTTGGCCAAAGGCGAAGGCGCGCATGGTAAGCGGCTTGCCACGCCCGGCGATCGCGGGCAGCGCGAGCTGCGCGCCCAGCGCGGCGAGGTTGCGCATCAGCGGAATCGGATTGATTTCGTTTCCGATCGGCATGAAGCAGGAGACGATCGTCTTCCTCGCGAGCGAGATTGGAAACGGCCGCGCCGCGATCGCCTGTGCGGCGGCGGCGCGCATATCGGCAGGCAAGGCATCACGGCGTGCGCGTGCCTGACGGCGCAGTTCGGATTTAGCTTCTTCGATCGAGGTGGATTGAGCCATCGTGGCGAGGCATTAGTGCGGAGCCGCAACGGCCGTTGGAGCGTCGATCCCGGGTTCCCTACGAAAGTAGGTGGGCGCCATATGTCCGGGCCCACGAGCCCGGTCAGGGACAGCTCCCTTGAGGATCGATAAGGCCCCGGGGATATGGCTCCTGACGCACCTTGCAGCCCCGCGCGAGCAATGTAGTGGGTGTGCGATTTTGATGCCAGCCGCGAAATGAGAGTCCGCGCTAACCCATTGGAACGCTTGCGTCTGCAAGGGTCTGATTGAGCCGCCTGGTGAGGCTCTCGATGCGCTCGGCGGCGGCATTGAGTGCGGCAACCACCGCCGCCTGTGTCGCCGGCACCCGGTCGGCGGAGACAACGCTCGCCTCCTGCAGCTTGGCCAGTTCCGGCTCGAGCCGCTGCAACTTCTCCTTCACTTCCGAGAGTTCGTCGACGAGTGCGAGCGCCGCCATAACCGTGAGTCGCGTGTCACCAATTTCGCCGAAACGCCCGCGCAGCTGAACGATGCGCGCATCGAGCTCTTGCGCGAGGTGTGTGAGATGTTCCTCTTCGCCGTCCTCACAGGCCATCCGGAACTGGCGCCCGTTGATGGTAACGCTGACCTGCGGCATGACATCCTCAGCGCTGGTTCGCGGCGAGCGCAGATCTAATCGTGTCGATGGCGGCGTCGAGCCGCTGGGCGACTTCACGATTGGCGGTTTCCAGCGTGCGGCTGCGCGCGGTCGCGGCATCAAGCTCCGCGGCGAGCCGGGAGCGGTCGGCGCCGAGCGCTTGCAGCTGCGCGTTCAGTGTCTGCTCGCCGCGATCGGCCTCGTACCGGCGCTCGACAGCGGCGGCGAGCGCATCGAGCGCGAGCGCAAGACGCTTGCTGGCCGCGTCGATGGCGCTCCCTTCGGTCATTTTCCGTGACCCCTTGACTCGGCCGATTACAGTGCGGATTCGTCAGCCGTGTGGCGGGAAAAATCTTTCGCGTCGGCAAGCAGTTACAAGGAGAAGCCTACGTTGCGTGTGGGCTCGCAGTCAACGTTTGGCGCAACTTCACCCTCGTCCCTGTGAATGCCGCGCACGGCAAGGGCCGCCATTCTTTGACTCCCCCCTTCCGCGTGCTAGAGCCTCGCCGAGCAATACCGTTTGGTTCGCGATGACCAGTCCGAAATCGCTTTTCGCTTCGGCGGCTCCTCCTGCCGCGCAAACCACAGCCGGCCACCAGGACGAACGCGCAGTTGCCCCGCGCGCGCGCCATGACCGCATGGCGAATGCACTGCGCGCCCTCGCCATGGACGCGGTCGAACAGGCCAAATCCGGCCATCCTGGTCTGCCGATGGGCGCAGCGGATGTCGCGACGGTGCTCTTTACGCGCTTTCTCAAGTTCGATGCGACTGATCCCGCCTGGCCCGATCGCGACCGCTTCGTGTTGTCGGCCGGTCACGGCTCGATGCTCATTTACGCGCTGCTGCATCTCCTCGGTTACGAGAAGATGACGATTGAGGAGATCAAGCGCTTCCGCCAACTGGGCTCAATCACGCCGGGTCATCCCGAGAACTTCCTCACGCCCGGCGTGGAGACGACCACCGGCCCACTGGGGCAGGGACTTGGCAATGCAGTGGGCATGGCGATTGCTGAGCGCCATCTTGCTGCGGTATTCGGCCCCGAACTGGTCGATCACCACACTTACGTACTCGCTTCCGATGGCGACCTGATGGAAGGCGTGTCTCAAGAGGCCATCGCCCTCGCCGGGCACCTCAGGCTCAACAAGCTCGTCGTACTATTCGATGACAACGGTATCTCGATCGATGGACCGCTCTCGCTTGCCGACTCGGTCGATCAGATGAAGCGCTGCCAGGCTGCGGGTTGGGCGGCGAGGCGCATCGACGGGCACGATCCAGAAGCGGTGGTCGCCGCGCTCGAGGAGGCCCAGTCCTGCGATCGCCCATCCCTGATCGCGTGCCAGACCGTTATCGGCTTCGGCGCGCCGTCGAAGGCCGGCACTGAAAAGTCCCACGGTTCACCGCTGGGCAGCGAGGAGATCAAGGGCGCGCGGGAACGGCTCGGCTGGGCGGAACCCGCCTTTGCCATTCCTGCGGACGTGCGCGAGATGTGGCGCAGCGCGGGATCTGCGGGGAGCGCGGCGCACCAAGCTTGGAGTGATCGCCTGAAGGCGGCACCGGCGGCGCGGCGCGCCGAATTCGAGCGCCGCATTCGCGGCGAACTGCCGAAGGACAACGTCGCGGCTGCAGTGCGCTCCGTGAAGGAAAAACTCGCGGCCGCGCCAAAAGAGGTTGCGACCCGCGCCGCATCGGAGACTGCACTCGAAGCGCTAACCGCGGCGGTGCCGGAGATGATGGGCGGCTCAGCCGACCTGACTGGCTCCAACAACACCAGACCGAAAGGCATGACCGTCTTCTCGGCCCGCGATTATTCCGGTCGCTTTATCCATTACGGCGTGCGCGAGCACGGCATGGCAGCGGCGATGAACGGCATGGCGCTGCACGGCGGCATTATTCCCTATTCGGGTACGTTCCTCGTGTTTTCCGATTATTGCCGTCCGGCGATTCGCCTTGGCGCGCTCGCGGGGGAACGCGTGATCTACGTCATGACGCACGATTCGATCGGGCTCGGGGAGGACGGCCCGACGCATCAGCCAATAGAACATCTGGCCGCGCTGCGCGCTATGCCGAACCTCTACGTCTTCCGTCCATGCGATGCGGTCGAGACGATCGAGTGCTGGCAGCTCGCGCTCGAGCATTCGCGATCCCCGAGCGTTCTCGCGCTCACGCGACAGAACCTGCCGCAGTTGCGGCTTGGGATCGAGAAGATGAACCGTTGCGCCGCCGGGGCCTACGAAATTGTCCCTGCGGAAAAGGACGCCGAAGTCTCGCTGTTCGCCACCGGCTCCGAAGTCACCATCGCGGTCGGGGCAGCTAAATTACTGCGCGAACGCGGCATCGACGCGCGCGTGGTCTCGGTGCCCTGCTTCGAGCTTCTGCAGCAGCGGGGCGACGCCGAGCGCGCGGGAATTATCGGAACGGCCCGGGTTAAGGTCGCTGTCGAGGCTGCGGTGCGGCAAGGTTGGGACGAGATCATCGGCCCGGACGGCGCCTTTGTCGGGATGACGACCTTTGGGGCGAGCGCGCCCTACAAGGACCTTTACAAGCGCTTCGGCATCACGCCGGAGAACGTTGCCAAGGCGGCATTGAGCAAGCTCGGAAAGACTTAAAGACCGCGTCGAACATCACTATTTATACTCATGCTCGCGCGCAGCCGTCCTGCGCGACGGGAGACGCGGAGGGGAGAAGGAGTCGGGCATGTCAGTTCGTGTGGGCATCAATGGATTCGGCCGCATCGGGCGCAACGTGTTGCGCGCGATCGTGGAAGCGGGCCGCAGCGATATCGAGGTCGTCGGAATCAACGATCTCGCTCCGGTCGAGACCAACGCGCATCTGTTGCGATTCGATTCGGTGCACGGCCGCTTTCCCGGTGAAGTAACGGTCAAGAGCGATGCGATCAACATCGGCAACGGCCCGATCAAGGTGACCGCCATCAAGGACCCGGCAACACTTCCGTGGAAGGAGCTCGGCGTCGATGTCGCACTGGAGTGCACGGGCATCTTTACCTCGAAGGAGAAAGCGGCGGCACATCTGTCCGCCGGTGCCAAGCGCGTCATCGTGTCGGCGCCGGCCGACGGCGTCGACCTCACGGTTGTTTATGGGGTCAACCACGACAAGCTGACGAGGGAGCACAAGGTCGTCTCCAATGCCTCGTGCACCACCAACTGCCTCGCGCCGGTCGCGAAGGTGCTCAACGACGCCGTCGGCATCGACAAGGGTTTTATGACCACGGTCCATTCCTACACGAACGACCAGCCCTCGCTCGACCAAGTACACAAGGACCTCTACCGGGCGCGCGCCGCGGCGATCAACATGATCCCGACCTCCACTGGCGCCGCAAAAGCCGTTGGGCTCGTGTTGCCGGAGCTCGCCGGCAAGCTCGACGGTGTTGCGATCCGCGTGCCGACACCCAACGTCTCGGTCGTCGACTTCAAGTTCGTCGCCAAGCGCGCGACCACGAAGGACGAGATCAACGGCGCCGTGAAGCGCGCCGCTGAACAGCAACTCAAGGGCATTCTCGGCTATACCGAAGCGCCTAACGTCTCCAGCGATTTCAACCACGATGCGCACTCGTCCGTATTCGCCATGGACCAGACCAAGGTGATGGACGGCACGCTCGTGCGGGTGATGTCGTGGTACGACAACGAATGGGGCTTCTCCAACCGGATGATCGATATGGCTGTTGCCATGGGCAAGTTGATCTGATCGCGTCGGCGATGAGCACTCTTCTCGTTGCGGTCGTCGCGCCTAGGCTGCCCGGCCCGGCAGACCCCTGACATGTTCCGCACGCTCGACGAGGTCGATGTTAGAGGCAAGCGCGTGCTCGTGCGCGTCGACCTTAACGTACCGGTTGAGAATGGCCGGGTCTCTGACACGACCCGCATTGAGCGCGCCGCTCCCACCATCAGTGAGATCGCGGACAAGGGCGGCAAGGTGATCCTGCTCTCCCATTTCGGGCGTCCGAAAGGGCGCGATCCCACGCAATCGCTCAAGCCCTTGGCGCCGGCCATCGCCAACGTTCTCAGGCGGCCGGTCGCGTTCGCCGAGGACTGCGTCGGCGACCGAGCGGCGGCCGCGATCGAGGCCATGAAACCGGGCGACATCCTGTGTCTGGAGAACACTCGCTTCCATCCGGGCGAGACGCGCAACGATCCTGATTTCGTGGCGCAACTTGCGGCGCTCGGAGACATTTTCGTCAATGACGCGTTCTCGGCGAGCCATCGCGCCCATGCTTCGGTCGAGGGACTCGGCCGCACGCTGCCGAGTTACGCGGGACGCAGCATGCAGGATGAACTGGGGGCGCTCACCAAAGTATTGCAGACCCCAACCCGTCCGCTTGCAGCGATCGTCGGCGGAGCGAAGGTGTCAACCAAGCTCGACCTGCTCGGCAGCCTGCTCGCGAAAGTAGACATCCTTCTCATCGGCGGCGGCATGGCCAATACTTTTCTTGCCGCGCGCGGATATTCCGTGGGCAAATCCCTATGCGAGCGAGACCTCCTGCCGGCGGCGCGCGAGATCATGGAGAAGGGCAAGGCCAAAGGCCGACAAACCGTGCTGCCGGTCGACGCGGTCGTGGCCAAGCATTTCGCGGCAAACGCGCCCTCGCGCGTCGTCGCGGTGGACGGCGTGGATGACGACGAGATGATCCTCGACATCGGACCTCGCAGCGTGGAGCACGTCTGTTCCGTGCTCGCGCGCGTGAAGACCTTGGTATGGAACGGACCATTCGGCGCGTTCGAACTCGAACCGTTCGACACCGGCACCGTCGAGGTCGCGGAAGCCGCGGCGGAACTCACCGCCGCCGGAAAAATTGTAACTGTGGCAGGTGGCGGTGATACGGTCGCCGCGCTCAACGCCGCTGGCGCGGCGGATCGCTTCACCTACGTCTCCACCGCCGGGGGCGCCTTCCTCGAATGGCTGGAGGGTAAAGCTTTGCCGGGCGTCGAGGCGCTCAGAGTCAGCTCGCGGCAGAAATGAAGCGATATGCCCTTTGCCAACTGCGTGAAGAGCGAGCAAAATCACCATGAATGCTCCACGAGATGGAGGAGGTTGCGATGAACCTTGCTGAACTCAACAAGGTCGCCCGGGCCATGGTCGCACCGGGCCACGGCATTCTTGCCGCCGACGAATCGTCCGGCACCATCAAAAAGCGCTTCGATGCGATCGGGATAGAATCGACGGCCGATAGTCGACGTGACTACCGCGAGCTACTCTTTCGCTCGTCGGAGGCCATGTCGAAATGCATTTCCGGTGTCATCCTTTACGATGAGACCATTCGGCAGGACGCCAAGGACGGCACTCCGCTGATCAAGGTGATCGAGAACTCGGGCGCGATCCCAGGCATTAAGGTCGACAAGGGCACGAAGCCGTTACCATTCTGTCCCGGCGAAGTGATCACCGAGGGGCTTGACGGTCTGCGTGAGCGCCTTGTCGAATATCGCGGGCTCGGCGCCAAATTCGCCAAGTGGCGCGCGGTGATCGACATCGGCCCCGATATTCCGAGCTACGCAGCGATCATGACCAACGCAAATGCGCTCGCGCGATACGCCGCGCTTTGCCAGGAGCAGGGCATCGTTCCGATCGTGGAGCCGGAGGTTCTGATGGACGGCGATCACGATGCCCAACGCTGCTATGTGATCACAGAGTGGGTGCTAAAGACCGTGTTCGAGCAGCTTTATTATCAGAAGGTGACGCTCGAAGGCATGGTGCTCAAGCCCAACATGGTGATTGCCGGCAAAAAGGCGAAGAACCGCGCCAGCGTCGAGGAGGTGGCGGAGAAGACCGTGCGAGTGCTCAAGGCTTGCGTGCCCGCCGCGGTGCCCGGCATCGCTTTTCTTTCCGGCGGCCAGTCCGACGAGGAGGCGACCGCGCATCTAGATGCCATGAACCGCATCGGCGGCGTTCCGTGGCGGCTCACGTTCAGCTACGGCCGCGCGCTGCAGGCGGCGCCGCAAAAGGCTTGGTCGGGCAGGAGCGAAAACGTCGCCGCCGCTCAGCGGGCCTTCACTCACCGCGCAATGATGAATAGCCTGGCGACGCGCGGGCAATGGAAGCAGGATTTGGAAAGGAAGGCGGCGTAAGCGACAGCTGCCGATCGGGGCCGGTGGCTCGCAGAGCTCGTGCGCCAACGCGCGTCGGAACCGTGCCGTGGGTTTCATCTTGGCGCTAGTGCCCGCGGCATTGTGCACGTGCGCTGCGCCAACCTTGAGGCCCAACCCTGCCCGAGCCGCATCACGCGGTCCTTTTACCGTCTCGTAGGGTTGAGCCTCTATAAATGCCCCCAAACTGCCCGATTGCGAGGGCAATCGACTTTCAATGGCGTTCCGAGGGAAACAGGCCGAACCGAGGCGCCCGGCTGCGCGCCTTTATCTCGTGACCCCGCAGGATCCTGCGGGGCTCGCGGACCGACTCGCCGAAGCGCTTGCCGCGGCTGACATAGCCGCCGTGCTGTTGCGCCTGCCGCAGGACGAGGAGGCCGTGCGCGCGGACCATGCCAAATCGATCGCGCCAACGGTGCAGAATAAGGGGGCTGCCCTTCTCCTCGACGGGGATGCCGAGATTGCGGTGCGCGCCGGCGCCGATGGCGCGCACCTCGGCGGAGTCGAGGCCCTCGCGGCGGGGCTGCCGATTCTTAAGCCTGCGCACATCGCTGGCTGCGGCCGGCTCATGACCCGCCACGAGGCCATGCTCGCGGGCGATGCCGGTGCCGATTACGTCATGTTCGGCGAGCCTGATGCGAACGGCCGGCGGCCTTCCTTCGAGGCCGTTGCCGAGCGGGTGGCGTGGTGGGCCGAACTGTTCGAAATCCCGTGCGTGGGATTTGCCGCCTCGCTGGATGAGGTCAGGCCACTGGCCTCCGCCGGAGCGGATTTCGTCGCGGTCGGAGATTGCATTTTCGGCGATGAGCGGGGCGGTGCCGCGGCCGTTGCGGACGCGGCGCGACGACTCGCTCTTGCGGAGACGGTCGCATGAAAAGCGACGCTCTCCTGCTTGCGCTCGCCCTCGCGGCGGGCGGCATCGCGTCTGCCGCGGCACAGGGAG